>Ed_p2__coassemble_721_pt1 | contig 112984 bp, 80 predicted proteins | sample Ed_p2__metabat2_low_PE_028 | metagenome-assembled genome bin Ed_p2
AACGCTCTTGCTGTCGGTCAAGACAAATGACTTGTCTTCCGGTTGCGTCAAAACTAGAATAGGGTCATCTGCAGGCTCTGCATTGAAATCCCCGGTCATAACAACAGGCAAACCTTTTGAATGGCTCTTCGCAAAGTTAAGAAGCAGTTTTGCACCATTGTGACGAGCATGAACACCAATATGGTCAAGGTGGGTATTCAAATAAAAGAAACTCTTGCCTGTTTTCTTATCCTTGAAAATAGCCCACGTTGCTATGCGGGGATAATCGGCATCCCAGCCTAAAGAACCTGGGATATTGGTCTTTTCTCCTTCTGCAAGCCAGAATGTTCCGCTATCCTTAACTTCAAAACGGACTTTTTCATAGAAGATTGCAGAATACTCGCCTCCCGTCTTGCCGTCACTGCGGCCAACTCCAACATAGGCATAATCTGATAATCCTGCCTGAATATCAACCATCTGCTGGTGTGTGGCTTCCTGAACTCCAAAAAGGTCAGGCTTGTAGAATTTCAACAGATTAACCGCATAATCCTTACGGTTTTTCCATTGGTTCAATCCGTCGGCTTCTACTACACAACGAACGTTGAAAGTCATTATCTTAACTGACTTTTTTGCTGCTGACGCACTCAGCAACATAAACATTGCACATAGTGATAAAATTAATTTTTTCATAGTTGGTTTTATTTAGTTTTTTTGTTTATATACCAATAAACGGTTCCGACAAAGAGCGCACCACCCACGATATTGCCTATCGTTGCAGGAACGAGATTGTCGATTAGGAACTGGTGAATAGTCACTCTTGCCCCCTCCATTATTCCTATTGGAATAAAGAACATATTCGCAATGGAGTGCTCATAACCGAGGGCGACAAATGTCATTACAGGAAGCCAGCAGCCTATCATCTTGCCTGGCATAGTTGTTGCCGTTGTGGCAAGCCACACTGCAAGGCAGACAAACCAGTTTGCTGCTATTCCCTTGATGAAAACTACTCCCCACGGCATCGACACCTTAGCCTCCGCTATGCGCTGAACGGCTCCGTGATAAGGTTCGGCTGACGTCAAGCCACTAAGATAGACAAATACCGTCGTAAAAAACAAGGCTCCGAGAAAGTTGCCAAAATAAACTAATACCCAGTTTTTCAGCACTGAAAAGGCAGAGATTCTTCCAGAAAGCACAGAAGGCATCAATACGGCATTATTGCCCGTAAAGAGTTCTGCCCCGAGGATAACTACAAGTATCAGTCCCAAAGGGAAAGCAGCACCGCTAAGCAGTCTTTGGAGCGACGGATTGGCAGCGGTTATCTCCGGGAAACCATATCCCAAGATAACAGAAAGCGTACCTCCCATTGCAATATAGATTCCAGCCAGGACAGCCAGCAACCAAAAGCGTCCACCACCTTTATCAGAAAGGGCTGCCTTCGATGCTCCAGCATTCGAAGCAGCCTCTATTACTTCAACTGGCGTTTTCATTTTTCAATCCAGTCACCGTTTTCCTTCATAATCTGTATAAGTCGCTCAAGTGCCTGCTCCTGAGGAATATTACGCTCTATACATTCCTTATTTTTGTATAGGCTCACCTTTCCTGCCGCTGCACCGACATAGCCATAATCAGCGTCTGCCATTTCTCCAGGACCATTAACAATGCAACCCATGATACCGATTTTCAATCCTTTAAGATGAGAGGTTGCCGCCTTGATTGTCTTGACGGTTTCCTGCAAATTGAAAAGGGTACGTCCGCAACTCGGGCAAGAGATAAACTCAGTCTTGCTTATGCGTTGGCGGACGGCTTGTAATATCGCAAATGAATAACGTACGGATATTGACGGCACTGCAACTTTAGGAGAATCAATCATAATACCGTCGATTAAGCGGTTAAGAAGGAGTACTCCAAAATCAGCTCCTGACTTGATTTGCAAGTCTTCCTCATCGGTATCATCATAACTCATCGCAACGACAATCGGCGTGCGGTTTCCAATTGCTGTCAATGCGTGGATAAACGCCTGAATCTCTCCTACTGCGTTCACATGGTGAGAACGCAATAAGATAACCTTACCCTCTGCCCTTGAAGCAACTTCTGCAGCGCACTCGGAAGCATCTGCCTCAACAAAAACTGAATCCCCGCAATGGAAATCAGGAGTAAACTCCTCTTCAGCAACCTCTTCAGCAAAAATTGAGGATACAACAATCGGATGGTTTGTACCGCCTATAATACCAACTGCATCAGTAGGACGGCGCTCAGGGCAAATGTGATTGTAACCAGGATAGCAATCTCCTTTTATTTCAGCATGACCCTCGCGGCAAGCAATATAGTCAACAAGTTTCTTTGCAACAGGGATTTCCAATTCCGGCTCCTCGCTGAGCGATACTCGGATAGTATCTCCAAGACCTTCCGAGAGCAACGCCCCGATGCCAACAGCCGACTTAATACGTCCGTCCTCACCATCTCCGGCTTCTGTAACACCAAGATGCAAAGGATATGACATACCTTCCGAATCCATTGTCGAAACAAGAAGGCGAACGGTTTCCACCATTACTACCGTATTCGATGCCTTGATTGAGATAACAACATTATTGAAATCAACCTCACGGCATATTCGCAGAAACTCCATTACAGACTCGACCATACCAGAAGGAGTGTCGCCATAGCGACTCATTATCCTATCTGATAGAGAACCGTGGTTAACACCAAGACGGATAGCCGTTTTATGCTCTTTACATATTTCAAGGAACGGAATAAATTTCTCTCTGATTCGCTCTATTTCCTTCTGATACTCCTCATCGGTAAACTCCAATTTCTTGAACGTCCTTGCCGCATCAACAAAGTTACCCGGATTGATACGCACCTTATCTGTCACCTCCGCAGCAGCAAATGCCGCACGTGGATTAAAGTGAATATCTGCAACAAGCGGTTTACAATAACCCGCCAAATGCAGTTCTTCACGGATTTTGCCTATTGCCTCGGCTTCCTTAACGCCTTGCGCCGTCAAGCGGACATAGTCTGCCCCAGCATCAAAAATTCGCTTGCTCTGGGCCACACTACCCTCTACATCATCTGTTGATGTAGAAGTCATTGACTGTATGCGAATTGGATTGCCGCCTCCAAGTGGAACGTTACCGATTTCAACCTCCGACGAACGACGGCGACGATAATTGAAAATCGATGTCATTACACTTTGTATTTATAACTTATTCTTGCTAATTCTTCGTTTGCTTTTGTTATCTTCTTAGCCAAATCAGCCTTATACTGTGCCAATTTATCTGCAATAGCCTCATCAGAAACGGCAAGCATCTGAACGGCAAGAATTGCCGCATTCATACCAGCATTAACGCCAACTGTTGCCACTGGAATACCCGGAGGCATCTGAACGATTGCAAGCAATGCGTCCATACCGTCAAATGTTGACTTGATTGGAACACCGATAACTGGAACTGTTGTTTGCGCGGCGATAACGCCAGGCAAATGAGCAGCCATACCAGCAGCCGCTATAATAACCTTCAAGCCGCGTGCCTTTGCATTTACCGCAAATTCTGTCACTTCAACAGGTGTGCGGTGTGCCGACAACGCATTCATCTCAAAAGGAATTTCAAACTCATCAAGCAACTTCGCTGCCTTTTCCATAATTGGCAAATCGGAGGTGCTACCCATGATTATACTTACCAACGGTTTCATATTGTATTGCTTTTTATAAGAAATATACCCACACAAATCCATTTAATGTTCCAGCAAGGACCTGCATCACAGTGTGACGTTCCATCGCCACGCGAGAGGTCCCCAGGATTCCTGCCACAAAGATTGTTGCACAAATAACCGGCAACAAGTCAAATGCCCCGTCACCACCTGCATTTATGCGACATAAAAGACCTATTAATCCACCTATTCCTGCCATGTGTGCGCTGATTTTCCATTTAAAATTAATAATCAGCGATACAAGAGCGGCACAGCCTCCACCGAACATAAACATCCACATCCATTCGGGAGCATTTATCATAAAGAGATAGATGGCTGTTGAAACATAGCAGACTATCATTATAACATAGGGCAACAATCGCTCTTTGCGACCATTTAAATGAATATCATCTATTATTTTAAGATATTTCAAAAGTATAAAAGACAAGACCGGAACCACACCAGTTATTAGAAAAACAACTCCAAGAACGGTCATCTTTGTCGGCAAAGTCAACACAAGCAGACTCGACATCCACAACGACACTATAATACCATAAGTGGGCATCATTAAAGGCGTCAACAAAGTTGAGAAAAACACTGATACATAGTGGATAACCCGCATTGCTTTCTGCTCAAAACTTATTATTACTTCATTTGTATTCATATCTTACAATTCTTTGCGCAGTCGGGCTACTGGTATCTGCATCTTGTCACGGTACTTTGCTACTGTCCGACGGGCTATATCGTAACCCTGTGCCTTCAGCAGATGAACCAACTGCTCGTCTGAATATGGTTTGTCTTTGTTTTCGTTATTAATAATCTCTCGCAATATAGCCTGTACTTCTCGAGAGGAAATATCCTCTCCGCTTTCATTGGTTATCTTGCTTACAAAAAATGTCTTCAACGGATAGATGCGTGTCTCTGTCTCAAGATATTTCTTTGCCGTAGCCCGAGATATTACAGACTGGTCAAAGCCTGTTATTTCTGAAATATCACGCAATGCCATCGGACGCAAATCCATTTCATCTTCCGTAAAGAAAAAATCTGACTGCCACTTTACTATAGCCATACCAATACTGTATAGGGTCTTCTGCCTTTGCTTCAAGGCATTGATAAACGCCTCAGCAGACTCGTATTTATCTATAATAAAACGGTTTTGCTCCCTTTCCTTCCGGCTAAGATGCTTCTGCTCCTGCAACTTGCCGTATTCGGCTTCAAAGCATTCCTCTATCTGCAAATCTGGAACTCTGTTTAGCAGTGTCAGTGTTATGCTACGGTCGTCTTGTACCTCTACCCTGAAATCGGGATTAATATGCTGCGAGTTGTCATTTGTACCTCCTGAATATTCATTTCCAGGCTTGGGATTTAATGGTAAAATGGCCTCATAGGCTTCTTCAAACTCATCACGGCTTAGTTGCATCGACTCTATTATCTTATCATAATGCTTTTTTGAAAACGCATCAAAATACTTGTCGATAATCTCGTATGCACGACGATTTCTCAAGGTCCCCTTCAGCCGCTCAAGTTGCAAAAGAAGGCAGTCACGGAGATTTACCGCCCCAACACCTGCCGGATCAAAACTGCGTATAATCTGGAAAACATCATCTATCTCAGATACTGATGCATCTATATTTTCTGACAAAATCAGGTCATCGGATATATCCTGAAGGCTGCGAAGCATATAGCCGTTGGAATCGATACTGCCTATAAGGTAATCAGCAATCGCCTTCTGCTTTTCGGTTAGTTCACGCTCTGACATCTGCTCTAAGAGATAATCTGACAAAGTGCTTTCCTCAACCGCTTCTGGAATATAGAACTCATCATTTACGCTATAATTCTTTGCCTCAAGGCGATAAGAAGGAATATCATCTTCTGAACGATAATCATTCTTTTGCATCTCTTCTGCTGTTTCCTGCTTGTACGGTTGCTCAAGTCCTTCGCCGTCTTCATATTCCGTGCCTGCTGAACTTTCATTTCCGGAATAATCGCCTTCAGTTTCTTCTGAAGATTTCAAGGCTGGATTAACTTCAAGTTCGTTACGGACTTTTTCCTCAAGTTCAATACCATTCATCTCCAGCAGTTTCCCAAGCATTATCTGCTGTGGCGACTGCCGCAGTACCTGTTTTTGCTCCTGTACCAACGATGTTGTATTCTTTGCCATCCTTTAATTCTCTTCAAAATGCGAAGATAGTTATTTAATCTCTATTCTGACAGAGAAAAACCCTTTTTAACTTAAAACCCTCAAAAAAAGTACGCCAGCCTTCTACGGTTATCCGTAGAGACTGGCGCAGCTAATGATATGATATTCTTATTACTTGATATACTTCAAAGAATGCTTCTTACCTCCAACAACGACTGTTACAATATATGAACCGCTGTCCATTTCTTCAAGCGATGCGTCGCCATTTGAATCTGTAACTGTTGTCATTACAAGTTTGCCGTCAAGCGTAAATACATTTACTGAAGCATCGGCTTCCTCTGTCTGCAATACATCATTTGAAATTATAACATCGGCAACTTCAAGTGACTGAATGCCCGCATCCTTATTATAAACAAATGACATTACAGGTGAATACTCTGTATCTGTTGACTTGCCTGCCTCATTATAGTATGTGTACCTTGCACGGACATAATATGTTTTACCGTCGGTAAGAAGTGGAGAACTTGTTGACGGACCAACCCTTACCTCTGACAAATGTGGTGTCATAAATGTAAAGTCCTTGCCATTGAATATATAAGAAGAACGTGTTCCAAACGATTTAGTTGCACACACCTCTATTCTTGACAAGTATATTCCACGTTCTGGCTCCAAGCAAATGCGGTGATTTGAATAGATTGTCTGTCCGTTTACTGTCGGATTGGTAAATACAGGAACTGAAGGAACAATATTTTTAACAGTGAAACTAACAACTTTCGTTGCTATATCGCCAACGATTACTTGAGCATAGTAAGTTACGTTTCCACATAGTGTAAATTCTGGAACATTATGAGAATTATTATCTGTCTTTACCTCATAAACAACCGCTTGCATTGATGGCTCTGAAGCAATGCGGAGAACAGCACCTGGTGTTGCTGTTGACCATGTGATAGTCAAGTTATCTTCACAACCCGTTGCTCCCGTAACAGGTGACGTGATACGCAATACATCTACTGTAAATGGAACCACATCTGACCGTGTTTCTGTAGCATTATTATCTCGTGCTGTAATGGTACAATAATAAGTCTTTTCCGCCTCAAAGCCATATACATCTGAAGACTTTACATAGTTACCACTGACCTCTTTTTTAACCAGCACATTTTTCATCTCTGCATCAGTTGCAATCGCAATCTCAAATGTTGACGCCTTGCCTGTCCACTTGAAATCGAAAACAGCCGGTGCCTTGGCTCCTTTCGTAGGATACGTTATTACCGGCTTCTCTGAGGGAACGACTGTTGCCCCTTCAAAAACAGCACTATACTCGTTGCCATAACGGTCAAGAACACAGACTGCATAGTTATACTTGTCCAAATCTGCGTCTGAAATGCCGAAATTAGCATATTTGCTGTCGTATGCCGGAACTTCCCATGACGGAGTATATGTAATTGCTCTCAAATATTCCTCTTCCTTGTGGAAGTTTGCAAATGCAATATCCTTTGGCACTGCATAGATTGTGTATTTGACATTTGACGGTCCATTCCAAGTAAGACTTCTGCCATTACGCTTAACTGAAGAAACTTGTCCAGGGCACTCTACATTAATCCATGTTGCTGCTGGGGTAAGGGCCTTATACTGGAATGCATTATATCGCAAATAATTTAGCAAGAATTGATTCTTTCTGTTTACTTTTTGAGTGCGTGCCTTAAGGCTCTTCCATGGAAAATATACCGTTCCCGGTGCGCCTGTTTCGTCTGCTGTTCGAGTAACGTCAATTTCATTCAAGAACTCGCTGAATGCTGCAACGCCACTTGCCGAGTTCGACAAATCCTGGCTGATAAAGCAATGGCGGTTGAATTTTGCCGCTACCTTATACCACCATGTAGAGACTGCTCTATAGTCGTTAGTTCCGTTTATAACCCAATAAACCTGCGGTGACATAAAGTCGATAGAACCTTCATTATACCATGCGATAGGGTCGGAATAAATTCCATTATACTGCCAGTCGCTACCAGGACACGGCTCGATTCCATACTTGTCGGCAACGGCTTTCAAGTTAGTTCCGCAAGCAACGCCGGCAGGACCGATACCAAAGCGAACCCATGGCTTTGTTGACTTGATGTAGGCATTAACCTTGCGGACCATATCGTTTACGTTTTCACGTCGCCAATCACCTTGTGACAAGGTTCCGCCTGCAGACTTGTACTTCTCGTAATAGGCAGCATCATAACTCAATGGCAAACCTGTCTGATAAAAATAGTCATCAAAAACAATACCATCAATATCATATTTTGACATAATGTCGGCTACAACGTCAACTATGCGCTGCTTAACCTCTGGCAATGCCGGATTAAGAATTGTCCACATTCTGTCGCCGTTTTTCCATTCTATCAACCAATCCGGATGACTGTTTTCATAGTTTTTGTCACCACCCTCAGAGCCATAGTTATCAGCATAGATGCTATTAAGATAACGATACGGGTTCAACCATGCATATACCTCAATACCACGGGCATGAGCATTCTCGATAAGATATGCAAACGGGTCAAAAATCGGGGCTTGACCACGAGTGCCTGAAACATAACTTGACCACGGTTCATACTTTGAATCATACATTGCATCGCACATCGTCCTAACATGGTAATAAATTGTTGTCATGTTATTCTTCTGCAATGAGTCAAGGTTGTTGATGCAAATACGTTTGTGCGTATTCGCTGTTGATTCCGTAATTGAGCTTGTTGGCCAGCACTGGGTGTACGCTGACATCCAAGTTGCCCGCTGCTCTCTCTTAACCGCCGATGTTTCCACCGAATTGACAAGGAAGAGAACGGCTGTCATTAAGAATAGACAAATTTTCTTCATTTTCTAATGGTTTTATTATTTCACGATTTTAATATTCTCAACTTTTATGCCATCTGAAACTTTGGCAACATAAACTCCTGACGGCAGGCTTGTCAAATCAGCATTGCCGGCTCTGTCAGATGTATAACTTCCTGCCAATGCACCCGAAATGCCGTAAACAGCCACTGAAGCACCCGGCATTCCCGTCATAAGAATGCCATCTGCATAATGGAGTGCTGCTCCAGTAATTGACGAAACGCCACCCTGCTCTGAACTGTAAACAAAAGTCTTTACATCAGACCATTCACTAGTCACTGTTCCTCCCTCGGCTCCAATATAAGAAACCTGTGCACGGACATAGTAAGTCTTGCCATCTGCAAGTTTAGACGAACCAACCTTGATTGTTGACAACTCTGGCGTTGAAGTCTCAAACTGCGTAAATGTGCCGTTGTAAGATGAACGTGCGGAGAATTTTTCATTCGGACTAATCATAATTCTCAGAACTGTAATTCCTCTCTGTGGGGCTACACCTACTGTATTGTTTGAGTACAATGTCTGACCATTTTCTAAAGGTCTGACAATTTCGGGCTTTACTCCTTCTATCAATACTGTCCTAAAACTTGACTCTTTCGTAACAAACGACCTGCCTTTGAATTCTGTGCTTACTCTAACATAATAAGTGGTATTTCCTGACAAGAGATAAGGCTCAATTTGGCACTTAGCCTCTTTTACCTCTCTGACAACAGTAACTTTCTTAAATAATTTAGAATTGGATATTTCAAGTTTGTATTTATCTGCTCCTTCAACAACTGACCAGGATATTTCTGGATTGTCTGCAACAGCATCACTTCCTTCAATAGGTGTTTTTACTCTAAACTCATCTACCTTAAAGGAACGGACTTCTGATTTCAACTCTCCAACATTGTTTGCCCTTGAACTGACTCTCCAATAATATGTTTTTCCTGCCTCAAAACCATAAACATCTGCCGAAAACTTATACTGGTCTGACAATTCTGTTTTATATACAATATTTTTCAATTCAGAATCCTCTGCTACTACCAACTCATAATTCTGGCCATTGCCTTCCCACTTAAAGTTAAAGAACGATGGCGTTTCAACTCCATTTGTAGGATAAGTCAATACCGGAGCCTTTGCATCTGCCGCTTCCGGATCTGTAAAGAACGCAGCATACTCATTCCCATAGCGGTCAAGAACACAAACGGCGTAATTATATTTGTCCAAATCAGCATCTGAAACTCCTTGCTCCGGGTATTTCGGATTTGTCTCTGGAATACTGTATGACGCTTCATAACTGATACCCATCAAATACTCCTGTTCCTTGCGGAATTCAGACTGCTTGACGCTCTTTGGAACAGCATAGATAGAATACTTGACATTATCTTCTCCTGTCCATGTCAACTTTCTTCCATTTCTGGTCAAATTGCTTATTTTTCCAAATGCTTTTGACGGCATCCAAGTAACAACGGGAGAAAGTGCCTTATGCGCATAGACATTGCGTCGAAAATAGGTCGGGATATTAGTCTTTACTCCATTAATTTCCTTTGTATAGTTTTTGCAGAACCTCCATGGAAAGAATACATATCCGCACGCTTCCTGCTCATTGGAAGAACGTATCATCTCAACTTGGTTGACAAATTCGTCAAGACTGCTGGCTTTACCGAAATTTCCTGTAAGACTTTGACTAATATAGCAATGGCGGTTAAACTTCTTGCAAGCCATATACCACCATGGAGTGATATTCGCAAAATCCGCATTTTCATTTCCTATATTCCAATAGACCTGTGGAGAGATAAAATCTATCGAGCCTTCCGCAAGCCATGCCAAAGGATCTGAACTGATGCCATTATACTGCCAGTCGCTTCCTGGACAAGCAGGCAATCCGTACTTGGCTGTAACTTCTGGTTTTCCCGCTACGCCGGCTGGACCAATACCAAAACGCACCCACGGCTTTGTGGATTTGATATAGGCATTTACCATTCTTACCATATCGTTAACGTTCTCTCTACGCCAATCAGCTTGTGAAAGCGTTCCCCCGCCTTCTGTATATTTTGTGTAATCGGCAGCGTCATAACTTTCAGGAAGACCATTCTGGTAGAAATAGTCATCAAAAATGACACCGTCAATATCGTATTTGCTCATTATATCGGCGATAACATCTACAATTCTCTGCTTAACCTCGGGTAAAGCAGGATTTAGAATTGTCCATGTTGTTCCTCCGTTATTCCATTCTATAAGCCATTCTGGATGACTGTTCTCATAATTCTTGTCTCCCCCGGCATTTCCATATCCACTGGAATAACTGGAATTGATATACCTGTACGGGTTCAACCACGCATACACCTCCAAACCGCGGGAATGCGCCTGCTCAAGGATATATGCAAAAGGGTCAAATGCCGGTGCCTTACCTCGGGTACCTGAAACATAACTCGACCATGGCTCATATTTTGAGTCATACATTGCGTCGCACATTGTGCGGACATGATAATAAACTGTTGTAAAATTTGCCATTTGCATCGTGTCAAGATGCTCTCGGCATTGACGCTTGTGCGTTTCCGCATTTGCTGTCGTGATTGCAGATGATGGCCAGTCACTGACAAAGCCTGACATCCACGCTGCTCGCTGCTCTCGCTTATTGCCTGAAGCCGGCAACGACGCTATCACTAATAAAAGGAGTATTGTATATCGGAATAAATTAGTTTTCATCGTATCTATTAAAACAAGAGCCACACAACCATCCTTATGGTGAAGTGTGGCTCTCGCAAAATCATGAATTTATATTAAACTGATGTTTAGAATAAATTTGTCTTATGATCGTTAACAACAACGCCAAGAATTTTATCCTTAATCACATCAACAGATTGCAATTTCTTGCTGTCTGGGTTGTAATAAAGCATACCTGTTGCAAATGCAGAATTGTCTGTTGTTGCCTTGTTGAAACCAAAGTAAACATTTCCGCTTTCCTTATCAAGTGCCATTTGTGTTACGAACAAACCTTCATCAGTTGATGAGTTAACAGCATCTGCTTCCATGCTAATCTTTGTGATAGGTGCTCCAACATCTTCAAAGTCACCCGGAAGATTATAAGCATAGAAACCTGTTTCTGAATCTTTTGTACGGAATACATAGAATCCCTTTCTGTCTTCATCAATCATAAATGATCTCAAGTTCTTGTTTTCCAAGATAACCTTGTTAGGAAGTTCCTTGTTATCCTTGTAGTAACCAATGTTTTCAGCCTTGAAACGGAAGATTCCATTACCGTTGAAGCACTTGCCCCACCAGTAGTTACCCTTGCTGTCCTTCAAGATTGTACAACTGATTGCTCCGTATGCCAAAGATGTGCGGCTATAGTATGCAAGGTAGTCGTTTTGAACAAGGTAATCATTCTTTTCCTTTTCACCGCGAACCTTGAGGTCAGTCTTGCGAAGACCTGTATTACGGTCTGTGTAAATCAAGTTATCTCCGTCAACTGCTCCAAAGAATGGGTCAAAGAAGGCTCCCTGACCTACGTTTGTTACAAATACGTTAACACCGCTACCGTCTGGGTTCATAACAGTAATCTTACCGTCTCCAAGAACGCCTGCTTCATCATTTACGTATGTATATTGCTTACCAGCATCAAGAATATAGATTGTTCCTGATTGACCTTCTTCACCAACGCCATCAGCAAAGACAAGGTTCATTGGAGTTGTTCCACTCTTAACACCAAGGTCAAATGGATAATTCTTTGTTCCCTCTGGCAATTTACTTTCGTCAATCAACTTGTAAGCTTTGATATTTCCACCATATACTGCATAGTAAAGTGTACTTGCTGGAATTGGGGAACCTACCTGTACGTTTACGTATGATTCTTCCAAAACACGGTTCTCACCTCCTTCGGCAGTGTCAAATGTTGTCTTTACAACAACCTTTTGCGATCCGATGTTACGGAATTTAATTCCTGCAGGGAAAATTGCTTCTCCATTCTCTTCAACAACCTTGATTGGCTCTGTAATCTCCTTGCCATCCTTGTCAAGAGCTCCTTCCGGGAAAGTAAGAACATACTCTACCTTCAATTTTTCCGGGTTTGGTAGGAAAATATCGAAATCAACTGTAACGTCATTTGCTGTAATGACATCAGCACTCTGCTCTTTGATTGATAGCACTGGTGCAATATCATAAATCATAATTGGATACGTACGTGCACCTACTCCATCAACTGTCAATTTTACTTGATATGTTCCTGCTTTTTCGTACTTATGCAACGGATTTGCCTCGTTTGATGTCTGACCGTCACCAAAATCCCAAGTCACTTTACCAGACTTTGCTGAAGTATTGGTAAACTGAATTGTGGATACAACATAATAATCCAACGCGAACTCTACTTCTCCCGCTTCGTTTGGGGCTACAGAGTATTTGAAATCAACATCTTTTGATGGGAAATCTGTGTACTCCGGTTCACTCTCAACACATGAAGAGAAAGCGAACAGCATTGCGCTGAATAAACAAATATTTTTTAATAACTTCTTCATTTTTTCTTAAAATAATTAGTTAAGAGAAACTTCTTTAACGTCTGTTGTATAACCTACGTTACCGTCTGTATCGTAAACCTTGAAAGTTACACCCATCTTATATTCTCGTGTAAATGATACTGAATAATTCTTATCTACTGTATTGTAAATCCAATCTGTAAACGGAATTAATGTAATCAAGTCCTTGAAGAATGCAGTATATTCTGGACGTACTGATGTAATAATCTTACCTTGGTCATCGTCATAACGGCAAAATACCCATGGAGAGGATTCATATACATCATAAACTGTAATTTCTGGATCACTGAAATCAAGATCTACTTCATTATAAACAGTATTACCTTCTGCATCAACAGTCTTGTAGTACTTCTTAACAACCTTTTCAGTATTAGCAAACCAAACATCTGATTTCTCACCCATGTCTGTCAACACAAGTGTGTTAAGAATAGCAGCATCCAATTCTGCATGCTGACCAATAACTGCCTGGAATTGCTCCGGTTTAAAGTCATAGTTGATGTAAACATGGCGAAGGTCATTATAATATGCATCCTTTACCAATTCACCAATTACATGCTCAGTAAACTCTTCTCTAAAGCCCTTTGGGAAAAATGAAGTAAAGCGGTCTTCTTCCCATTCTGAAGTATTTCCCCATGACAATGTCTTCAATGTCTGCGACGTTGGGAACTTCGCATTCAAAACATACTCATAGCCGTCAAACTCTGCCATTGAGTGAGGATATTCTGCAATCTTTTGATCTGCACGGATAGTATCACTCAAACCAAATGACTTTGTATAAGATAGTGATGATGACAACTTCAATGTTGCTTCTCCTGACTCTGTCTTTGAGATAAGAGCCCACACTTCTGAATGATCTGGGGTCTTGCCTTTCTCTGTATAATACTGACCGCGGAATGCCACTGAGTCACCTGCTGTTGCAACTGTTCCACCAAGTTCCCAGGCAACTGTCGGCAATGGCTGACCTACCTCAAGAACATCATCGTATGGATCATGCATTTCACATGATGACATAGCAACTACCGCTAATGCAATGGCTCCTATTTTATATTGTATTTTCATAATAATTACTCTTTTTTATTATTCTGCTGTCAATGATGTACGAACACCTGCCTGCTCTGCCCAAATCATTGGCTTTTGTAACCACTTGTAGTTTCTATAAGCACCAAGTCTTTCCAACTCTGCCTTATTATATTTATCCTCTGTTTCTGGGTCATAGTTGATACGTTGGATCCAATTATTCTCCTTTTGATCCTCTGTCAAGCCATCTACCCAATAAGGAGCATACAAGTTATATGGACGGCGAAGTCCCTTATATACAATTTCATTGTTAGGTCCTATACCATATCTGTTTCTCTCGTTACTATAGTGATAGCGACGCATGTCTGTCCATTGCTCTGATTGCATGTACATTGCCACATACTTCTGCATCATCAAGTCACTCAATGAGAACTCTGACTCATTGAAGAACCAACGATGGTTACCTGGTGTCTTGGAATTTGTAACGCCCTTTACCGGAGCAAGTTTTTCGCCCTCTTGGTCAGCATCGTTCAAGAATGCCTCTACTGTTGCATCCCAACGTGCTTTTGACAATGTGAACTCATCTTCTTTTGAAACCTCTCTTGGGTCAAATTTCTGGAAGCCCTTATCTGTTACGTTACCTGGATACAAAACATTTGGATTCTTTTCCTGGAATGCCGCAAGGTGACGTTCGATATTTGCTCTTGTTGCATCCTTTGCCAACTGACATGCTGTTACCTTGTCTCCCATCCAGTATTTAGCCTCTGCCTGAATAAAGTAAAGCTCTTCCATTGTAAACAATGGCACATAAGCCTTAACATCATAAGCATACGCTCCTGAATATAGATCTGGGAAATTTGCAGCCTTAAATGAGGTACCGCAACCGATATTATTTTCCAACCAGCGAAGTTTGATTTTTGCTGTTGCGTTTGTTGCTGATGCAGGACCTGTACGAGGTATAAACAACAAGATTGCACGTGGGTCATCTGCCCATCCACGGTTTACTACGAATGCTCCACCGTTAACTTCATCATTCTTTTTGAAGACTCCCATACACTCCTCAAGCATAAACTTAGAAGGAACAGCCTCTGTTAGCATATTCTTACGAGACTCCCATGAGTTTATAATCGGCTGTGCAATACTCCAAGGTGCATTCTGCTGCTGTGATCCTCCGTCAAAGTTATAGCGTGGCTCGCAACCGAAGAAATCACCATAAGTTGCATCGCTTCTCCAAACCTCAATAGCCTTTGCTGCAGCATCATAAATTGCCTGGCAAGTCTTTGATGAAGTATCTACGTTAGGGATATTACGCAAAAGAACGCGTGCCTTGATTGCATATACCAAACCTTTCCACTTCTTCAAGTCACCGCCATAAACGCGATCTTGCTTAATAGTGATGCGTTGGTTTGTTGGACATTCTGTCAATTCAGGATTTTCAAAATCCTTAATAAGTGCATCTGCCTCATCAAGCATCCATTTATAGATACTTGCTTGCGTGTCATATTTTGGAGCACTTGACTTATATGCTTCTGAAAGAGGCATATCACCAAATGCATCTGTTGTCAACTGAGTTGACATCAAGCGGATTGCACGTGCAATCAATGCGTAGTTCGGTGAATTATACTTCTCTGCATTGTCAATAAGTGTATTAATATTAACACCAAGGTCATAGTAGTGACGACGCCACTGCGGGTGACGGTTCATTGTCAACATTTCCCAACCATTCTTATATCCGTAAGTACCTGTCTGAGATTTTCCTGGTGTTGTCAAGCACTGTGACAAGTAAATATTGTATTCGGCGTGGTCATAATTGCTCTGTGCTGCATAGAAAACAACTACAGGCAAACCAACCTCCGGACTGATTGTTGACGGCTTGTCCGGATTTTCATTATCATCAAGAATATCGACACAACTTGTTGTACCTGCGAGTCCAAGGCCTCCAAGCAGTAACGACATTACTACTAATTTCAATTTTTTCATATTTCCTGTTTTTAGAATGTTGCACTAAGTGAGAAGTTGAAACTGCGTGTTGATGGTACACTATAATTATCGATACCGGCAGAACCAGAACCACCACCTGTTCCTGCAAGGATTTGTGGGTCTGAACCTGTGTACTTAGTTAGCAAGAATAAGTTACGACCTGTTGCTGTAAACTTCAAACCCTTGATTGGGCAGTTCTTTGCAAGCAACTTAGAGAAATCATAACCAATTGTCAAGTGGCTCAAGCGGATGTATGAACCATCTTCAATAAAGTTTGAAGAAACTGCGTAATAGTAGTTATTTACAAAGTTTCTGTCAAAGACTACCGGAGTTGTATTAGGTGCATAAGAACCATCTGGTTGTTTTACAACACCGTCGAAAACGATTTCGTGGTTACGATATTTTGTAAGAAGATTTTCCATACCGTTTGATACCAAGCCACGACGTGTTACGTTCACAACGTCACCACCACAACGACCGTCAATCAAGAAACTAACTGAAAGATCCTTCCATGTGAATGTTGAACCCAAACCTAACAAGAAGTCCGGTTCACGGTTACCAATATAGTTGTTCTTAACTGTGCTGATCATTGGATAACCGTTTTGGTCAACTACGATTTGACCATCTGGTGTTCTTTCATAATCCTTACCTGACAAACCAGTTGTTGACTGGCCAAGATATGCTGACGGGAAAATGTCGCCGTACTGTGCAGCCGCTGTCAACTCGATGATACCTTCTGGCAATGATTTTACCTTACCACGGTTGAATGAGAAGTTTGCTGTTGCTGTCCATGTGAAATCCTTCATACGGAGAATATCTTGGCTAAGTGTCAATTCAAGACCCTTATTTTCTACAGAACCCTCATTACGTCTTTGTAGAATCTGACCTGATGTTGGAGACACACGCACTTGTACAATTTGGTTATCAACTGTTGTTGAGTACCATGCAACGTCCAAACGAGTGCGTGAATCGAAGAAACGCAAGTCAGCACCAACTTCCCAAGAGTTTGTCATTTCTGGCTCCAATTGGTTTGCATACGCTGTTGTTGCGTCAATACCCCAACCACCGTCAGGGAATACTTCCCAGTTCTTATACGATCTTGCAAAACTGTAGGCTGGTGCATCCTTACCTACCTTAGCCCAGTTACCACGGATCTTACCGTAAGAGAACCAGTCATTTTGAAGATTGAATAGTTCTGAGAAGATAATACCACCAGTTACTGATGGATAGAAGTATGTACAGTCAACTTGTTTCAATGTTGATGAACCGTCATAACGTGCTGTTACTGACAATTGTGCCATACCTTTATAGTCAAAACGAAGTTCTCCGAAATAACCGAACTTGTTTCTTTCTGTATGAGACATTGACATGTAGTAGTCTGTACCTGTTGATGTTGTGAATGAATTAGGATTTGTATTCATAAATGAATAAAAATCTCCGTCAAGCATAAATTCCTGACCGCCCATTGTTGCTGAAACACCACGGTTTTCTTTATATTCTGCACCTGCAAGAACATTCAATGTATAGTCTTCTGCAAATGTCACATTATATGTACCCAAAATTTGAGCAGAGAACTGACTGCTGTTTGATGGCTGGAATGAGAAAGCACCAAATTTATACTTATAGTCTGCAAATGCTGAGTTGTTTGGATCTTTGAAATCGCTGTCAACAAAACGAGGAACTACGTATGATTCGTATGAAGAGAAGCCCTTATCGTATGCCAACTTACCTGTAAATACAAGGTTTTCTATTGGCTCATAACTAATCTGACCGTTAATCATCATACGAGTAGATTGAGTTTCTGACTTGTCCATATATCTTCCGAAGTACGGAGATACTGTTGCTGTAATCTTTTCTTGATCTGTAAGTGAATCCCATGCATCGTAACGGTTTGACCAGTTTGGACGACCCTCTGTTGTTACGTAATCTGCCATATCACGGTTAATGGACCAACCATAGATTGTTGACATTGCGTTACCGAAGCCACGGCTTGTGCTATTGATGAAGTTTGTTGACAACTGGATTGTCACTTGCTTTGATGGCTTGTATTCACCTTTTGCAAAGATATTCAATCGGTTTCTATAGTCATTTGGAACAACACCTTCATTATTCATATAACCTGCTGATGCGTATGCACTAAATTTTTCGCTACCACCAGAAATTGACAAGTCATACTTCTGCATAAAACCAGTTCCGAGGAAGTTGCCAAGATTGTCGTAAACACGCTCTCCTGCCTTCAAATAAGGGCCCCAACCACCTGTCGAATTTTCCTTATAGAAACCAGATGCTCCACCAACGAATTGGTCTTGCAATTTCGGTTCACGCATTGTTGTATTAATTTCCCAACTGCCTTGCGCTGTAACCTTAATCTGACCAACCTGGCCTTTCTTTGTTGTAATCATAATAACGCCGTTCGCTGCTTCCTGACCATAAAGGGCAGATGCTGCAGCACCCTTCAAGACGCTCATGTTTTCAATATCATTCGGGTTTAGGTCTCCAAGGCTTGAACCAGAACCTCTAACCGGCATACCGTCAATAATCACCAATGGCTCATTGTTCTGAGTAGGGTTGATTGATGAAATCGCACGGATAATAACCTGTGTTGATGAGTTTGGCGAACTACCGCCTGCTGATACCTGCAAACCAGATACCTTACCTTGCAAACTGTTTGCAAAGTTAGCAGAGTTACCTGCTGTTACGTCATCTGAATCCAAAGACTGAACCGCGAAGTTCAATTTCTTCTTTTCTTGAGTCTGACCCATCGCTGTTACTACGACTTCGTCAAGAACCTGTGAGTTCTCTTGCAACTCAACATTCACGACATCGCGACCTCCAACTTTAATCTTGGATGCTGTCATACCGATGTAAGAAACCTCCAGGACATCATTGTCCCCGGCTTCGATTGTATATTTTCCGTCAAAATCGGTTGCTGTTGCTCGTGGTGTGCCTACAACTTTGACTGTGGCGCCAATCAATGGCTCCTTGTCTGTTGCTGAAGTAACGACACCAGATACAGTGCGGGCATAACCCACAACCGCAAAGATGGAAAATAACAGAAGCAATAACTGTTTTCTCATAATTACTTTTTGTTTGTTTATGTTCAAGGTTTTTAGTTTATATTAGGCTTATATTTGCTTTAACACTCCTTGTCATAAATTTAGTCACATAAAAGCCAAATTTTAACAAATAAAACACTGCGCTGCCAATTCTTTGTTAAACCGCTGAATCCTCGTTCTTTACAGTTTAGCATCGAGAACACTTTTATTCAACTAAATTCATACAAAACTACATCTTTTTTTTTAATTACATAATTCTTTATGACTTTTTTTTGATGATATAAAGAATAATTAAATATTATAAACACATTTTTAAACCTGCACGGTTCTCCTATTTTATTTTGGGACACTATCTTAAAAAACCAACTTTTTGGTTTTAACAGAATCACCTTCTTTATACTTAAGAACAGCCACCCCACAATAACTACCAACAGGCATAAAGCAGGAATCCTCAACCTTTACAAGCAACCTGCCGGATACATCATAGAGCGACGCATCAACGCAACTGCTGAATGAAACGCCGTTTTGCTCAACAGCCACTTCAACAGTTTCATCCTCTAAGTCTTCAACTCCTCCGGAAGAAAGAGAAAGCCACGCCGCTTCATACTCATTGCCATATCTGTCAACAATAGTAACAGCAAATTCACAATCCTCACAACCCTCTGGTATAGTATATATATTATAATAGGTGTGAGCCTTCAGATTTTGTGCTGTCAAAACCTTTGTTGAATGCTCAGAATTTTTAGGTAGCAAATAAACGGCATATCTAACATTTTCAACCTTTTCCCAAGTTAAATTGCCATTAGAAACTCGCAACCCTTGAACAGTACCCTGTGCTGGAGCGTCCTTCCATGTCATTGCCGGCTGAAGAGCCTTTGTCTCGAATGCATTTACACGCATATAGTCAAAGAAATCCTTTCCATCTTCCGTTCTCGCTCCTGGACATGTATATGAATAGAAAACTGCCCCCGGAGCCCCGTCAAGCGACTCGTCTCTATTCATCTGCGCCTGGGCTGCCATCCCGGCAAAATCCTGCTCACGGGTAGTCTTGTTTGAATCCTTGAAGTACTCAAGGCTGTGTGAAGTATAGAAATGGCGCCCGAACTTTTTGGCCACTTTTGCCCACCAGGGACATAAGATAGAAAAGTCACCGAGATTATAACCGCGAGCCCAATAGATTTGAGGCGACATAAAGTCAATTGAACGGTCCTCATACCATTGAACAGGGTCGCAGAAGATCTGAGTATATTGCGAATCATAGCCAGAAGGGCAACGGTCAACACCATGCGACTCAGCCACAGAAGCATCCGTACAAGCAATACCGCGTGGACTCATACCAAATCTGACATAAGGTTTATACGACTGAATCATTTCATAAACTTCTTTAATAAGAGTATTGACATTCGCACGACGCCAGTCTCCAAAATCTCTCGTACCAGAAGCTTTCCACTGATTATAATCCCCAGCACTTGAATTGGCAGGAATGCCACTCGGGTAGAAATAGTCATCAAAGACGAGACCATCTATATCATATTTTGAAAGAACATCTTTACATACGTCAACGACTCGCTGGCGAACTGCCGGTAAAGCAGGATTCATAATCATTTTGCCACCGTGAGAGATTATCCACCCGTCATTCTGCATCTGAACATCATTTGGCGTACCATACTTGGAGCCATTGGAAAAGCGAAGCGGATTAACCCAACCATAGCATTCAAGACCACGCTTGTGACACTCTTCCACAACAAAAGCCAACGGATCATAGGCTGGAGCCTTGCCTCTTTGCCCGGATACATAATACGACCACGGCTCATACGCAGAATTATACAAAGCATCTGCCATCGGGCGTATCTGAAAATTCACGGCGTTAAAATTCGCCCTCTGGAGATCATCCAAAATACGAATCATTTCTTTCTTCTGAACCTCTGCCGTAGCCTGATTTGAGCCACGGTTAGACGGCCAGTCAATATTGGAAACAGTCGCTACCCACATACTGCGATGCTCATACTTTGGGGCAACCGCCTCAACCTGCAGCATTCCGCATAGAAGCAACACCACAGATACAATTATTCTTCCAATTCTTATCATAGTTTTATTATAGTTTATTCGGCGGTAAAGATAGCACTTTGCCCTCAACTCTAAAAAAATGAATCTAAAATTTAAAATATTTTATAACAGAGTCATAACTATACAAAAAAATTATAAATGCACTAACTTCAATGCAGTAAAAAACATTATTTTTCATTGCATTCATTTTTCCTTACCTAATATCCATATTTTCATTACAAAAGTTAATATTCTCAATTTTTTGTAAACCTAAAAAAATATATGATAAATATCATATTCTATATACTACACCTATTATAAATTTGTACCCAGGAAGTTGAAAAGGGTAAAAAAATCGCCAAAAATCACTTTTCTCAAATTTTTTTTGCGAAAAAGTTTGCAAATTAAAAAAAATGGCGTACCTTTGCATCGCTTTAGAAAACTAAAGGGCGTTTAGCTCAGCTGGTTCAGAGCATCTGCCTTACAAGCAGAGGGTCGGCGGTTCGAATCCGTCAACGCCCACTCAAGCGATCAATCAACACGGTTGGTCGCTTTTTTTATTGTATTAACTCAAGGACTAAGGATATGACAACTACAATTGCCCGAAAATTTCTTTTGGCAGTAGCAATAATCTTGCTACCAGCTATTGGAAAAGCACAGCAACTCGACACCCCTGCTATTCCCAAAGATAGCATGAATTTGGACCTTACCCTAAACAAGGCCCTCGAAATCGCTTTAGCGGAAAGCCCGTCTGTAAAAATCGCAAACCACGAAGTTAAGAAAGTGGAATATTCAAGGAAAGGAGTACTCGCCTCTCTGTTCCCGCAAATCGACTTCGGTGCTGACTACAGCAGAACAATCAAAAAGCAAGTAATGTATATGAGTGGCTCAATGCCTGGACTAGGTGGCGAAAACTCCGAACAACAGCAGAAACCCTCAAAAAACAACGGCATAGCAGTAGGACGAAACAACACATGGTCTCTTGGATTCTCTGCTTCAATGCCGATTATCGCTCCTCAACTATGGAAGCAATTAAGCATTACTGCCGACAATGTTGAACTCGCAGTTGAGCAATCTCGACAATCCAAAGTTACACTTATCAACAACGTCAAACAAGCATACTACACAGTCATGCTTGCTAACGACTCTTACGACGTGTACAAAGAAACATACCAAAATGCATATAACAACTATGTTGACATTAGCAATAAATTTGACCAAGGCATTGTTTCGGAATACGATAAAATCAGAGCAGACGTTGCTGTAAAAAACATTGAACCGAGCCTTTACGAAGCAGAAAATGCTGTTGCCCTTGCAAAATGGCAACTTAAAGCATTGATGGGCATCGACTTGGATACAAGCATTGATTGCGAAGGAAGCCTTCAAGACTACAAAAACAAACTTGAAGAGGAATACATGACAATCGACACTACTATGATTGCAAGCAACAGCACCATCAAACAACTTAACATACAAAGAAAGATGGTAAGAAAAAGCAAACAAGCTGCACAAGCCGAATACTACCCCACTCTAGGATTGGCTTTCTCTTACAAATGGAACGCAATGTCTGAAGACTTCAAATTCAAAAATTATCAGTGGGACCCGTACTCAATGGTAGCACTAAGCCTAAAAATTCCTATCTTCTCTAGCGGAAAACGCTTTTCTGCCCTAAAACAGGCGAATATAGATATGGAAGAAATAGAACTCAACAAATACGACGTTGAACGAAACCTTATGGTCGCTGTCAAAAACTATACCGACAAGATGAGAACATCTATAAAATCTCATAATGTTGCCCGTGCTGGTATCGCACAGGCACAGAAAGGATACGACATTGCTGTAAAACGATATGACACAGGAGCAGGAACTATCCTCGAAATGGATGACTCGCGTCTGGCTCTCACAAGGGCTAAACTTCAAGCAAACCAAGCAATTTTCAACTTCCTTTCTGCAAAGGCTTCGCTCGAAGAAACAATGGGATATGATGAAACCTCTATTAACGAATAAAAAACCACTCAATATGAAAAGAATACATAACAAACTGAAATTCAGTGCATCTGTAGCTATTATCTCTACTTTAATGCTAACAGCATGCTCCAAAAATGAAGAACAAAACACGGAGGTAAAAGAAGAAGCCACTAAAGTAGAAGTTGTTCAATCCGTTGAACGGGAACTCGAAGGCTCCAACACTTTCACTGGCACTGTAGAGGCTGAAATAACAAATAACATTGCGCCCCAATCTTCTGGCAGAATCAAAAAAGTATACGTTGAAGTGGGTGACCATGTTAAAGCAGGTCAGAAACTTGCCGAGATGGATGACGTTTCGCTTGTTCAAGCAAAACTCCAAATGGAAAACAACCAGATAGAATTCAACAGAGTGGATGAACTATACAAAATTGGTGGAACTTCAAAATCCGAATGGGATTCTAAAAAACTAGCACTCGACGTTTCCAAAAGAAACTACAACAACATCGTTGAAAACACTACTTTAGTAAGCCCGATCAGCGGTATCGTCACTAAAAGAAACTATGACTCTGGCGATATGTACTCTGCTGGCACACCTCTTTACACAATAGAGAAAATCAGACCAGTAAAACTAATCGTAAACATCTCTGAATCAATGTTCACAACAATAAAGAAAGGAATGGACGTAAACTTCAAACTTGACGTTTACGGCGACGAAACTTTCAAGGCAAAGGTACATTTGATTTACCCTACAATTGACCCTGCTACTAGAACTTTCCCTGTTGAGCTTCGAGTTGACAATGCCAATGAAAGAGTTAGACCAGGTATGTTTGCAAGAGTGACCTTAAACCAAGCCAAATCAAAGAAAATACTTGTTGCAGACCGCTGCATCAAGAAACTTACCGGCTCTGGCGACAGATACGTTTTCGTTATCGTTGACGGAAAGGCTGAATACAGAAAAGTAGAACTCGGCGACAGATTTGATACTGAATTTGAAATACTTAGCGGCTTGAATGCTGGTGAAACAGTTGTTATAACTGGACAAACTCGCCTTAAAGACGGCGCAAAAGTTCAAATCATTGATAGCAATAAACAGACTGAAAACAAATAAAAATGAGCATATATCAAGCAGCGGTCAAGCGACCGATCACAACAATATTGATATTCCTCGGGATAGCCATATTCGGCCTATTCTCACTTACTCGTCTTTCAATAGACCTTCTACCGGAAATAGAAACCAACAACATCATGGTCATGACTTCTTATTCTGGTGCAAGTGCCGAAGACATTGAAACGAATATCACACGTCCTCTTGAAAACGTTCTTAATGGTGTTTCCGACCTAAAGCACGTTACTTCTAAATCTCGCGAGGGTATTTCAATCGTAACTCTTCAATTCGAATACGGTACAGATATTGACGTTGCGACAAATGACGTCCGTGACAAACTCGACAGGGCTACAACCCTTCCTGACGGTGCAAGTACTCCAATCCTTTTCAAGTTCGGTACTGAAGATATCCCTATCCTCATGCTTTCCGTAACAGCAAAGGAGTCATTCTCTGGGCTTTACAAAATCCTCGACGACCAGGTTGCAACTCCTTTGGCTCGTGTTTCTGGCGTAGGTACTGTTTCTATAGCCGGTCTGCCTGAGCGTGAAATACAAGTATATTGCGACCCATTGAAATTGGAAGCATACGGCATTACTATCGAAAACATAGGCTCTATTATCGGTGCGGAAAACAAGAATATCCCTGCCGGCTCTATTGACGTTGGTTCTAACGTATATTCTCTTCGCGTACAAAAGGAATTTAAAAATACAAACGAACTTCTTGACCTTGTTGTTGGAACATCAAATGGAGTTCCTGTATATCTTCGCGATGTTGCAAGAGTTTTCGACGGTGCTCAAGAAAGAATGCAAGAATCTTTCACTAATGGTGAGAGAGGTGGTATGCTCGTTATCCAGAAGCAATCAGGTGCAAACTCTGTTAACATTGTAAAAGCGGTTAACAAGAAACTTGCAGAAATTGAGAAGACATTGCCTTCTGATATCAAGATTACTCCTATTGTTGACACATCAGAAAATATCATTTTGACAATCAACTCTTTGCAAGACACTATCTTAACAACTCTTTTAATTGTAAGTTTCGTTGTTTTGATGTTCCTTGGAAGATGGAGAGCAACATTCGTTGTAGTGCTGACAATTCCTATTTCTTTGCTTTCCGCTTTGATTTATCTTCTCGCAACAGGCAATACCCTGAACATTATTTCAATGAGTGCATTGTCTATTGCAATTGGTATGGTTGTCGATAATGCAATTGTGGTACTTGAAAATATCACAACTCACATCGAAAGAGGTAGCCGCCCCCGCCAGGCTGCCATGTTTGCGACTAACGAAGTTGCCATTTCGGTTATTGCCTCAACATTAACAACTATTGCTGTTTTCCTCCCATTAACTATGGTGGAAGGCATTACAGGCATTATGTTCAGACAGTTAGGTTGGATGGTAACAATTATCTTGACTGTATCAACAATTGGTGCTATCACTTTGACTCCTACACTTTGTGCTCTTATGCTAAAACTAAGCACTAAGCAAAACGCCTTCCAGAAAATAATATTCGTGCCTTTCGACAAATTCTTAAAAGGCATGACTGTGGCTTACGGAAATCTACTGCACTGGTGTATTAAACATAGAAAAACGACAATTACTGCAATGATGGCTCTATTTATCGGTTCATTGTTTGTTCTTTTGCCGTTTATCAAGACGGAATTTTTCCCATCTCAGGATAATGCGAGAATTTCTGTCAAAATCAATCTTCCTACTGGTACAAGGCAAGAAATAACACGAGACCTCGGTTTTAGAATAGCCAAGCAATTCAATGAAAAATATCCGGAAATCCTGAATATCAACTTCCAAGAAGGCCAGGCTGGCGAAGATAACGTATTCGGAAACATGCAGGATAACGGCAATAACATTTTGTCATTAAACATCAAGACAACCACTTCTTCAAAACGCGAAAAATCTCTGAATCAAATTTGTGATGAAATGCGTCTTGACCTTGAGCAATACCCAGAAATCAGAACTTTCAACGTTTCTGCCGGCGGTGGCGGTGGCGGTATCGGTGGTGAAGCCGCTGTTGACATTGAAATATATGGTTACGACTTTAATGAAGGTGACAAATACGCCGCTCTAATTGCCGACGCAATGAAAAAGTACGAAGGGTGCTCTCAAGTCGACATAAGCCGCGACGAATACACTCCGGAATACCGCGTTGATTTCGACCGCGAGAAACTGGCACTTAACGGGTTGAATATGTCAACTGCTGCCGCTTTCCTTAGAAATAGAATAAACGGAAATGTTTCTTCTTATTTCCGTGAAGACGGTGAGGAATACGACATTCGCGTTAGATATGACCGTCAGTTTAGAGAAACTGTTGAAGATATTGAGAACATAACAATATACAACTCCGCAGGAAAAGGTATCAAAATTCGTGACCTCGGACAGGTTGTTGAATCTGAAACGCCTCCTACTATCGAACGTAAGGACAGACAAAGACTTATTACCGTTAAATGTATTGTAGCCCACGGATTCGCTATGAGTGACGTTATAACTGCCGCCAATAAGATTCTTGCAGACAATCCCGCTCCTACCGGTTTCTCTTGGCAATATGGAGGTACTTTCGAAGACCAATCTGACACTTTCTTCGACATGGGTATCCTGTTTTTATTGATTATAATTATGGTATTCATTATCATGGCTTCTCAATTTGAGTCTCTTACATATCCATTCGTAATCATGTTCTCAATTCCATTTGCAGTGACAGGTGTGCTTATCGGTCTATTTGTAACTGGAACTCCTATGAGTGTCATGGCAATTCTCGGCGTTCTAATGCTTGTCGGTATTGTGGTTAACAATGGTATCGTGCTTATCGACTACATTATGCTTTGTCGTGAAAGAGGCCTTGGTCTGGCTCATGCAGTCGTTACATCTGGAAAATCTCGTCTTCGCCCAATTCTTATGACAACCCTTACTACTGTTTTCGGTATGGTGCCTATGGCAATGGGTACTGGTGAAGGTTCTGAGATGTGGAAACCGCTTGGTATGTCAGTAGCGTTCGGTCTTTCATTCTCAACTTTAATTACTCTTATTATAATTCCTACTCTTTATGGCGCTTTTGCCGCTAACGGCATCAGAAGAAAAAGAAAAAAAGAATTGAAAAAATTGCAAAACGAAAATTAAGATGAAAGCAATACTCATTTCATTCAATCAGGCTCACCTTGAAGATATTAACACAATATTTATGCACTTGAATATCAAAGGTTACACAGGTTGGGACACACTTATCGGTGCTGGAAGCAAAACAGGAGAACCGCACTTGGGGTCACACGCATGGCCTACGCTTAACAGTGCATACATTACTGTTGTTGATGATGAAAAGGTGAAACCGCTTCTCGGAGAACTGAAGAAACTCGACGAGCAAAGCCAACAACTCGGACTTAGAGCATTCGTCTGGAACATAGAACAAGCAATATAAGAATTTGCAAAACTTTTAATAACCGAGAGGGGTTGTGTCAAATTTAATTTTTGATGCAACCCCTTTTAGATGCGTTATAATTTATAAAATGCAAAATCCTGATATAACGGAAACACACTCCCACCAAATCATCAAAACAAAAATGCCAAATTACCGAATTTTGCAAACAACAAATTATAATCCCCCTAAATTACAATGCATTATCAAAAAAATAGAGCAAGCCTTAGACTTCGTAAAAAATGCTAATAAAGTACTAACAACCGGCTGGGATTACATTCCCTTTGATTATCATTGACGAAATTTCCCAGGCGAGCTTGCAGCGGTCTGCTAATGGTGATTGTGCATCTCCGGCAAACGTTCCGTCACAATACGCCGCAACATTAGGCTGTACTTCCCTAAGCATACTGTAGCCCAACCCTTTCCAGCAATAATCATTAAGCCCCATGAGATCAAGAATTGTCGGGTAAATATCTACTTGTCCATATACATTATCAAGAGACTTGCTGAAATTAGTATTCAAAACTATAAACGAGCAATATGTATCTTCCTGAACATGTTCAGGAATGCCTGCAAATTCATTGTAATTGACATCATTATGGTCTGAGACAATGATTATTACAGAATTGTCATAAAGCCCGTTAGCCTTTAATTCTTCAATAAATTTCCATAACTGCTCGTCAAGAGTATGAAAATTCTCAAGAGCATTGATAACCCTATCTGTCTGGATCTTATATCGAGAAAGAGCCGTCGGCTTATCCGTCTTATAACCTGGCTGATGCGTAGATATTGTAACTAACTGCGCATAAAATGGCTGAGGCATTGCCTTTAACTTTTGCACAGCATTGCCAAGCATATCACTGTCTTCTATTCTATCAAGCCGTTTTCCTCCTATTGTGCTGTCATAAATGGTGTCAAAGCCAAGTGCATAACTTAGTTTTTCCTGATTCCACGCTAAGCGGTCGTCACAAACCATATTAAAAGAAGCATATCCTTTTGACTTCAGAGCTTTTGCCAACGACGGATATGGATGGCAATACGAAGTTGCAACAGATCCAGAGCTGAGAGGCAATAGCCCTGTATTGATGATAAAATGCCCGTCACTGGAGCGTCCGTCCTTGACTTGAGGAAACACCTTAAGCGCGGAAATTGTGCCTTCACAACGCATTAGACTGTCAATATGCGGCATTATGCGGACTCCATTAACCTCCCTGTTGAAAAGCCAGGAATTCATCGACTCAACAACAACAACTATCAAATTCTTTTCTCCTTGAGAATAAGTATTGTCACGATATTTCGGAATCTCTGAAATAAATTTGTCAACCTCTGCTAATTCCTCTTCTGACAAATTTTCTGGAAGAACGGCATTAACAAACGAGAATACCGCATACGGCACCAAGCCATTGTCACAAACATATCCTCGAGTCTTATAAACTGTTGTATATGGCTGTAATAATGAATAATCATCATTACTTATGGCTAAAACATTATTTACTCCTGCAAGGAAATACCCAACAAAAGCGACTGCAATAGAGAGGATTACAGACTTTTTTCCGTACCGTTTTCCACCCTTTAACTTCCAATCAACTGCAATAAGGGCTAACAAAGGAATAAACACAAGCAAATCTTTTATCGAAAGTAAGCCTACTGCACTATCAATCAGCACCGTATTGACATTGTCAAAAAGTAGCAGATGCGAAAAAGGCATCAAGTCCATATACACAGCCGCATACATTCGCTGAATGATGCAGAACACATCAAAGGCGCCAATCCAAGCAAAGAGAATCCACTTGCGCTTGAAAACGAATAATGCCGGCAAAGAAAGCATTAACGCATCGGCAACGACAACAGCCAGCCCGGCAAAAGTATCAACAAAGTCATAACTTCCAGGAGCACATGTTAGCAACGTAATAAACGTTGCTCCATAGACAGGAAGCCGGAGCATCTCAACTCCCCAAAGGAAGCACAAGAATACTCCGACAAAGATATAATTTTCGCGTAAATAACGCTTTAAACCTTTTATTTTTTCCTTAAACATCATCAGCAACTATTCACTTAACGACAGTAACTGTTGCCCGTACGATGTAATATTATTGGCACCAAGCAAATTAAAGAATGGCACCTCTGCCTTTACAATTCCTTGGGCATAGCATGCAATATCGTATGGATTATAGCAGAAAACCAGAACATTTCCATCAATATAGAAATTGTCAGAAACCTCTATCTTGTCATAATCTATGCAGTTGTCTTTCGTTCCGTATTGCTCTTCTATCTGCCCCTTTATGATTGGTAAAAGCTTGTTCTTGTCAACAAATAAATCTGATAATTCTATAACCTTTCCTTTTTCAAGGTCATAACTTGTGTACTGAGATGAATACATACCGTGAGCAGCACTCATAACGTAAGATGATGAATTTACTTCGTATGAAATAACCTTACTATCCATGTGCACAGGTGCAACATCTATAAATAAATATGATGAAAAATCCTGAGGAATAGAATCAACCTCTGTTTGACTCACTCCTTCAATATCATCATAAAATATCGGTGTTGACAAAACACTCCTGATGCCACTGGCAACATTTGAAACAGTGTCACTGAACGCCATCGCAAGGATCTCCTTTTGCAATGGTTCTGGAGTCTTGCCCAAAAGCATTTCAGGCCATAGGATATGCATCTTTATTTCTGAATATGGCTCCCAATTAAGCCCCTCATAATACGATGAATCAGCAAAATTTATTTTGAAGCAATGACGCTCGCTAATTGTTTCAAAAACAGACTTTGTTGAATTATCAACCTGTTTCTCTTCCTTGCCGCATGAAACAAACAATACGGACAATAATGTCATCAGTAACAAAGAGTTTTTCATATCAGTAATTTTTATTATTGCAAAAATGAGCAAAAAATATTTAATTTCAAATTATTGATACTAAAAATATCCCATAAGCCTTAATATTGTTGGCGTTAGAAGTGCCGTAAAAATTCCATTCAGCGTCAACCCAAGGCTGGCAAAGGCTCCATAACGGTCACTGACACCGATTGCTCGAGATGTTCCTACAGCATGTGCTGCCGCGCCTAATGACAATCCTTGTGCGATAGGGCTATCAACATGTGAATAACGCATTACTGTGAACCCTGTCATCCCTCCAAAGATTCCAACGGCAACAACTACCGCTGCTGTCAGCGACGGAATACCTCCAAGTGACTCTGTTACCTCCATTGCAATCGGAGTAGTTACTGATTTGGCTGCAAGCGACATAACTATCTCGCGTGATGCACCACACACCTCGGCGACAAAGACTACTGATATAACTCCTGACACACAACCGCCTAAAGCAGACAGCAATATGGGCAGCAACTGCTTCTTTATTGTTGACAACTGCTTATATAATGGAACTCCCAACGCAACAACTGCTGGCTTCAACCAAAAGTCTATATACTGGCCACTCTGCTGATACGTTTCAAAGGGAATATCGAAAACAAGCAGAAAGATGATTATCAGAGAAATCGTTATCAAAATAGGATTAAACAGACTACTATTCAACTTTTTCTGATATATCTGTGCTACCGCAAAAACACAAAAAGTCAATGCAAGTAGAAAATAGGGATTATTAATGTACTCCATTCTGAATTTTTCTAACAACTTGATGAATCCAACCCGTAACTATTATCACTATAACAGTACTGACAACCGATGCTATTACAATTGGCAGCAACTGCGCCTTTATGACGTCAAGATAAAGCATCAACGCAACTCCAGGCGGAACAAAGAAGAATCCCAGATTCTTTACAAGAAAATTGGATATGCCTTCTACCCAACGCAATTTTATCCACTTCATTCGCAAAAAGAATGTCAGCAATAGCATGCCGATAATACTTGACGGCAGTTTGATGCCTGTAAGCCAAACCACCAACTCTCCTAAAGCCAAGCATCCGAAGATGATGGCACATTGAAATACCATAACAAATCTTTTTTCCTAAAACAATTGTTTGTGTCTATATGTTCATTTACTACCACTCTACTTCTACGGCAGCGACAACATCTCCCGCTATTGGTGGCTTTACTTTTGTTATCCTAATCTTACCTCCTGTTATTTTGGGAAACTCTTGTTTCAATGACCCTATTATTCTACCGGCAACATGCTCAAGCAATTGTGACGGTTCTGCCATCTCTCGACTAACAACAGCAGATACATCCGCATAACTCAAAGTATCTTCAAGGGCATCACTGCTCATTGCCGATTCAAAGGGATAGTCAACAGTCAAGGCAACGACAAAATCATTGCCTACCTGACGCTCCTGCGGCATTACCCCGTGATATGCATGCATGCGCACCGTTATTGAAATTCTCGTATTCATTTCTTTTCTTCTTCTTTCTTTTCAATCCATACATAAGCCCCCAAATCAAGGCCAGTCGCTGACTTGCGGTCGTTGCCGTAAAAATCATATCGCGCACTCTCCGGCATCAAACCGATTGAACCTTTACCGATTGCCGGGCTTTCGTTGCGTAGGCGGTAATCAAAGATATAGTCTTCTCTAACTGTATAATATAGAGGATCTTCACCCCATACACAGTTGATAAAATTAGCGTCATCCTCTCCACGTGAGCGTAGCAGGCAATTACGTAACCTCACCTTACTTCCCAAAAGGTCCCCATGACTGATATCTGAAGAATTGCCATAAACAACACAGTTATTAAAATCTGCCTCCATTAGCGGATTCGAATAAATCTTATCATCAGGCATCAGATACGACAGTGTTAGAATAGGACTTGTTATTGCATCAAAAAGATAATAATTGGCAAAAGTACAGTTATTAAATGTATATGTACCACCTGTTAAATCCAAAACTCCATTCTTACAATCTGAAAACTCACAGCCAACAGCATCTATTTTACAATGCGATGCCTTTAAAACCGAACCTGATGAATTATGCAGTACTGAATTAAACAAATTTATCTTTGACTCATCCGTTACTCCGCAAGAATCAGCCTCCAAGCCAAACGACGACCCATGCATGTAAACATAGGCAAACTCATTGCCGAAACTTTCTTTTGCCAACCTTATTCCTCCCCATTGGCCTGCCATCAATTCAAAGGGAATAGACCCGGCAACCTTGTCAAGACGGTCTGCACGGAAAATAATATTTTCATCAACACTTCCTTTGGCAATAAGTTTTCCACGCACTTCCAGCCAAGCCTTATCATGGAAATATATAGTCTTTCCCGCTGGTATCGTCAAAGTAGCCCCTTCCTCTACAATAACGCTATCCATAATCCTATACGGACGCTCACCGTCGAATGTCGTATTTTCCGTAATGCGAACGCTACGTAGAGTATTAGCATTCTGCCCTGCAGCTCGCAAAACAACAGTCTGAACAACACCATTTGTAACAAAATTCAGATTATCAAATACATCAAACGGCAAATCCTCCTTATTTGATTCAACTCGAGCCTCAACAAAAACATAAATACTGTCTTCTCCTCGAACCTCAACATCTTGGAAAGCCTCGCCACTCCTTCCGTCAACATTAAGATAGAATTTTGCCCCTTCAGGTGCTCCAGCAAGCGATATGCGCTCTATATTCAATTGTTTTTTGTGACGGTTATAAACCAAAAAACGCTTTGTCGCTGTTACTTCTCCTGTAAAAACAGTATCAAAACTGAGTGTATCTGTCGAAAACTCAAGCACATCACTACTGCTCGTTGTGAAATCATCTTCAATGCACGAAGCAAACCCCACAATGAACAACACCGAAAATATTATTAATAAATTCCTCATTTTTCAATGATAAATATATTACAAACCTATAACGCAAAAATTACCATTTTATTGCAAATAAGCCAACCCGATTCATATATTATGCAAAATTACAAATTAAATCAGGATAATATCTCTTTTTTACCGACCTTCTATAAAAAAAACCTCCTGCACCCATCAACGGGTTAGGAGGCAAAATATAAGATTATGAAAAAGATTTGTATTAGGTCATACTAAAGACGGAATGCTATTGGCAAAATACACCGAACCGGAACATTCTCTCCACGCATCTTGCCTGCCCGCCATGCCGGCATTCCTTTGATTATGCGGACTGCCTCATGATTAAGAAGAGGATGTGTCCGCGACAATATTGATATATTGCAGATTGTTCCGTCTGAATTAACCACAAAACTGCATATAACGCGGCCTTGTATGCGGTGCTCGTACGCCTCGTAAGGATATTCTCGTGTACTGTTGATATAATTTATCAAACCGCGGTCTCCTCCTGGAAATTGAGGCTGCTCTTCAACATAGTCATATTCATATACGTCTATATAATTGGCACTTTTCCCACAAGGATTCTCTATTGCAACTCGCGTAACTTGACTATAGGTGTCAAAGCCAAGCATCCCTAACAGAGAGATAAGAGTTAATATTCCTAAAGACTTACTCATATTCTGCTTTTATCTTTCGCAAATATAGAGCCTGAAATGCAAAACTGCAATAGATATAATATCGAATTGTGTTAATTTGAATTTGTTTTGTTTTTTTTCACAAAATACTTGCATTTTTAGCCTCTCATATTCTGATTTTCACCATTTTCTATAAATATATTTTAAGAAAACATTCCGTTAAGAACATTCTGTTTTCTGTTACTAAATGTTATTAATCATATTGCTTATTACTTTTGTTTTGAATTTATACACTATTATCCCTATTTTTGCGTTATTATTTATGGCATCAGTATGTCATTTTATATATGAATAAGTTTTTATTAAAATATCTGCTGACATTTGCGTCATTTGCCGTGTGCCTGCTCTCCAATGCTCAGGACGGGAGAACTGCATATAATTTTCTGAATGTCACAACTTCTTCACACGCCTATGGGTTAGGCGGAACAAATATTTCAATTATTGACGACGACATTAACCTCTATGAGCAGAACCCTGCCCTTTTAGGTTCTGAAGTTGACATGCAACTCGGTGTAAGTTATATGAGATACCTCGGCGGAAGCAACTTCGCTTCTGTCAGATTTGGCAAAGAAGCCGGCGAACATTCTGCGTGGGCTGCCGGAATACAATATTTCGGTTATGGCTCTATGACTAACAGAGATGAGAATGGAGTGGAATTGGGTACTTTTAACCCTCGAGATATCATCGTTACAGGCTCTTATTCACACGACTTTAACGACAGGATTCGTGGTGGAATTTCACTTAAATTCATACAGTCAAGTTACGAGCAATATTCTGCAATGGCAATTGCTGCAGACCTTGGTTTCAACTATTATAATCCAGACAAAGACCTATCCCTATCTATTGTGGCGAAAAACCTTGGCGGGCAAGTCAAAAGATTCAACGACCATTACGACAGACTTCCTTGGGACATTCAATTAGGATACTCCCAAACTTTGGGCAACAGTCCTTTCAGGCTGTCAATAACCGCTCATAACTTGAGCAAAATGAAACTGCCTTACTACGACAGGATAGATGACAACGACCCGAACTCCGCCCTCGAACTGAAGAGTAAATTCATTAGCAATCTGTTCAGACACATGGTTTTCGCACTCGAATACGCTCCTACGGAAAAATTCTATATCGGTTTAGGATATAACCACAAGACAAAAACCGATATGGCTACTTACTCAAGGAATTTCCTTTCAGGTTTTTCTGCCGCTGCCGGGCTGAACACTTCAAAACTGAGAGTTGGAATAGCATTTGCTCAACCCCATATCGGTGGAACTACTTTTATGGTTAACTTTTCTACTAATCTTTACGAATTTAAGAACAATGACTAAAAACAATCTCATAACTATTGCTTTCGACGGATTTTCTTCTTCCGGCAAAAGCACTATGGCTAAATGCCTCGCTAAAAAAATCGGTTACGCTTATATCGACACCGGTGCAATGTACCGTGCCGTCACTCTTTTCTGCTTGAGAAACAACCTATTCAACGGAAATGAATTAAATACCGACAAACTGCAATCCATGATGAACGGCATCGAAATACGTTTTATCAACAACGACGGAAAGTCTGAAACTTACCTTAACGGTGAAAACGTTGAAAAGGAAATCCGTCAGATGCCTGTTTCAAACAAGGTAAGCATCGTTGCAGCAGTGCCTTTCGTGCGTAGTGAACTCGTAAAGCAGCAGCAGGCAATGGGAAAAGATAAAGGTATCGTAATGGACGGAAGAGATATTGGCACCGTTGTTTTCCCCGACGCTGAAATGAAGGTTTACGTAAACGCCTCTGCTGAAACAAGAGCAAAAAGACGCTTTGAAGAACTGAAAGCGAAAGGTGATGAAATAACTTACGAAGAAGTTTACAAAAACGTTTGCGAACGCGACTATATCGACACGCACCGTGCCGAAAACCCACTAAGAAAAGCAGATGACGCCATTGAACTCGACAACTCAAACATGACTATCGAGGAACAAGACAAATGGCTTTTGGATTTGTACAACTCTATAATAGCCAAACTATAATGGACGTTCGCATCGAAATTGACAAAGATTCAGGATTCTGCCCCGGCGTTGTTTCCGCAATAAAAAAAGCAGAAGAGGAACTTGAAAAATCAGGAAAACTTTTCTGCCTTGGCGATATTGTGCACAACTCTCAAGAAGTGGAAAGACTGAAAAGAAAAGGGCTCATAACAATAACCCACGATGACCTGAAAACCCTTAAAAACGTCAAAGTGCTGCTTCGTGCACACGGAGAACCGCCTGAAACATACCGAATTGCAAAAGAAAACGGTATCGAAGTTATCGATGCAACATGCCCTGTTGTCCTGAAACTGCAACAACGAATAAAAAAATCATATAACGAACCAAACAACCCGCAAATTGTCATTTACGGGAAATTAGGTCACGCAGAAGTTAACGGTCTTGTCGGTCAGACTGACGGAAATGCCATTGTTGTGGAAAATATCGACGGCGTGGACAATATCGACTTCTCCCGCGACATCGTTCTATACTCGCAAACAACCAAATCCCTTGAGGGACTGAAGCAAATAGAGAACGATATACGAAGCAGGAACCCGAAATCGGGTTTTGAATGTCACGACACAATCTGCCGGCAAGTAGCGAACAGAATGCCACGCATAAGAAAATTTGCAACCGAGCACGAACTAATTCTTTTCGTTAGCGGAAAGAAAAGCAGCAACGGCATGATTCTTTTCAACGAATGCAAGGCGGCTAACAGCAACACTAAAATTATTTATGCGGAAGAGGACATTAACCCGGAATGGCTGAACGGTGTTACTACTATCGGCATTTGCGGTGCCACCTCAACCCCTTCATGGCTAATGAGCAATGTCAAACAAAAAGTATCCAACATCCTCGAATCTCTATAAGGACAACGAAGCAAAATCCGTCAAGTTCATTAACGATATTCGCAAACTCTTCTCTATCTCGTCTGAGGAAGAGAAGATTATCTTCGATGCACTTAGATTCAGACTTTACGAAAAAGGATACATAATCACTGACACAACCGAGATTTTCAAAAACCACTTCTTCATCGTCAAAGGAGTGGCAAGAACATACTATATCGAAAACGGTAAAGAATACAACTACTCATTCTCCTTTGACGACGAATTCATTATGATTCCATATACGGAAAGCCAGAGAGGGCTTAACGTGTTTGTTCAGTTTCTTGAAGACACTGAAGTATGCTTCACATCAACAAACAACCGCCAAAAACTGCCATCTCTCGCCAACGAAAAATTCCACCACTTCGTGGAAACAGCATTAGTAAACCAAATAAAATATATGGAAAGCATGATGATTATGCTGCGTATGGAAGCGAAGGACAGATACAAATGGGTCATGAAAAAGCATCCGAGAATCCTTGAATCTGTGTCACTTACCCAACTGGCTTCATTCCTAAACATCACCAAGGAAACACTATACCGAATCCGCTCAGGAAAATACTGATTTTTTACAAAAAAGTCTGCCGACGCATTCCAAAAATTCATTTTTTCACTATCTTTACAGCCGTTTTTATAATTGAATTTTATATGAAATATCTAACTAATTTCCTTAGATTGTTTCTATTAGCAACAGTCTTTTTCGCTTTTCCTTTTTCTGCACTTTCAGTATCAGACACGGTAATTGACGGAATAAAATACTCCTTGCAAGACGACGGAACTGCTCAAGTTATCAGCATTGAGGACCCGACAATTATAGAAATCACAATCCCGGCAACAATATCGGCAAATCAGGCAAACTATTCAGTTGCATCAATTGCTGACGGTACTTTCGACTTATGCAAAAATGCTAAAAAAGTAACTTTTGCTGAAGGTGATGGCGTTTTGAACTTGGGATGCGGTTTCTCTTCAAATAGCTACAAAAGCGGTATTTTCACCAACTGCCCGATAGAAGAAATACATATCGGCAGAGAATTGAAATACTCCTACGGACCGTTGACTTACTCAACAACTCTGAAAACCGCCACTTTTGGAGATAATGTTAAAATCATTCCAGAAGGTCTTTTCACAGAGTGTAAGGAACTTACTTCTGTGAAGTTGCCAAATGCACTGACTGAGGTGGAAGGTTATGCTTTCCGACAATGCGCCAAACTGGAATCCTTATCTTTCCCCGCTTCAGTAAAAAAATTTGGAAATTCCGTTTTCTACGGTTGTCTAAAACTTAAAAAAATAGAAATATGCGACTTGGCCGCTTGGTGCAACATAGATTTTCAATATGGTGAAAGCAACCCTCTTTCAACATACGCCTCTTTATTCTTAAACGGAAAAGAAGTCACAGACCTTGTTATTCCCTCAACAGTAACAGAAATCAAGCAATACGCTTTCTCTTATTGCACAAGCATTAGAAGCATTTCAACTGGTGAAAACCTCCAGACAATAGGCATTGGCGCTTTCCTAAGTTGCTATAATGCTGAAACTCTCAGCATTGGCAATTCAGTAACAAAAATCGGGAATAACGCCTTCAAAAACTGCTCTGGAATTGAAACTGTGTCTTTTGGTGAAAACATAAATAACATTGGAAACGACGCATTCTACCATTGCTACGCTCTTAATCGAGTAGATATTGCAAATCTGACTGGCTGGTGCTCAATAAACTTCTCAGGCGAAGGAAATCCGCTATACCACGCAGGGCACCTATTTGTTAACGGCAACGAAGTAGCAGACTTGCAAATACCTGAAGACGTTAAATCCATTGGTGACTACGCCTTCTACGGCTGCATTGGGTTAAACAGCATTAGCATTCCAGCTTCTGTTACAGAAATTGGAACACGAGCATTCAGAGACTGCTCTGGACTAACAAGAATATCAATTGGCAACGGCATTAAGAAGATAAAAACTCAGGCATTCCTCGGTTGCAACGCATTACAAACCATCGAAGTAAAAAACACAGTCCCTCCTACTATATCTCAATCAACATTCAGCAACAACCACTACTCTTCAACTTCCGTCCTTGTGCCAACTGGCTCAAAAGATGCATATTCCGCTGACCAATACTGGACTCTATTCAACAATTTATCAGAATCTGACTTTTCTTCTGTAGAACAAAATATCACAACTCCAATAACAGTTATCGCATCGGAAGGCAAAATTACAGTAACAGGCACAACCGGCAATAATCCAATACGCATTTTTGACGTTAACGGGAAACTCGTTTACTCTGGTCACGAAAGCAGTATAAGCATGCCTGCCGGTTTCTATATTGTTACATTAGCCAACAAGCAATTCAAAGTAATGATATAGCATATATTTCATATACCATCAAGATACGAGGGGACTGAGTCATCAATTTTTGACCTGTCCCCTCGTATCTTTGATACTTTTAACAGCCAGATTTATAAACGACAGAATTTTTTCGCTGAAAAAGTTGATTATATCATATAATAATCGCTAATTTTGTAAATGGCACAATCTTTACTTTTAGACAATTATGGAAGACGTTAATCGCGATTATAATTCACTAAACCTCACGAAAGAGCAGGAAGACAAACTTATTGACGACGCATTTATGGACGTCCTTAACGGATACCTTAAAAGCAACCACCGAAAAAAAGTGGAAATAATAAAACGTGCATACGAGTTTGCAAAAAACGCACACCAAGGAATCAGGCGGCGCTCTGGAGAACCGTATATCCTGCACCCTATCGCTGTGGCTAAAATTGTTAGTCAAGAAATTGGACTTGGCTCAACTTCTATCTGCGCAGCATTCCTTCACGACGTCGTTGAGGACACGGAGTACACTGTCGAAGACATCGAAATGAACTTCGGTAAAAAAATCGCATCTCTTGTTGACGGTCTCACAAAAATTTCTGGCGGTATCTTCGGTGACAAGGCTTCCGCTCAAGCAGAAAACTTTCGAAAACTCCTGCTGACAATGGCTGATGACATTCGCGTTATACTTATCAAAATGGCCGACAGGCTGCATAATATGCGAACCCTTTCATCAATGCTGCCAAGCAAACAATATAAAATTGCTGGTGAAACGCTTTATATCTACTCTCCTCTCGCCCACAGATTAGGACTATTCGCTATCAAAACAGAACTTGAAGATCTTAGTTTCAAGTACGAACATCCCGAGCAATACGCAAACATAAAAAAGGCTATCGCCGATTCTGAAAAAAGCCGTGCCTGTGCATTTAACGACTTCTCGGCTCCAGTAATGGCTGGGTTGAACAAAATGGGGCTTAAATTTGACATGTTCGCAAGAGTCAAATCAGCTTATTCAATATGGAACAAAATGAATTCAAAACACATTCCTTTTGAAGAAGTATATGACTTATATGCTGTCAGAATAGTATTTGACTGCAATGAAAACGACAATGAAAAACAAATTTGCTGGAATATATACTCTATAATAACAGATATATACAGACTGCACCCAACAAGAACAAGAGACTGGATAAGCACCCCTAAGGCAAACGGTTACAGAGCTTTGCACTTAACTGTTATGGGACCAAACGGAAACTGGGTAGAAGTTCAGATCAGAAGCCGTAAAATGGACGAAATAGCCGAAAGAGGTTTTGCTGCCCACTGGAAATACAAAATCGGGGAAAGCGACGAAGAATCAGAACTCGAACTTTGGCTCAAGACAATTACAGACATACTAAAAGAGCCTAAGCCAAATGCAATGGACTTCCTCGATACTATCAAACTCAACCTTTTCGCTACAGAAATTTTCATATTCACGCCTAAAGGGGACTTGATTACCCTACCTAAAAACGCAACAGTGCTCGACGTTGCATACGAACTGCATACCGAACTCGGCTCACACTGCATCGCGGGAAAAGTAAACCACAAACTCGTGGCTATTTCACAAAAACTCCAAAGTGGAGACCAAGTAGAAATTCTAACCTCCGAAAAGCAGAAACCTGCCCCGGAATGGCTGAATTTCGTAGTTACTGCAAAGGCGAAAAGCAAATTGGAAGCAGCTCTCAGGCGAGAACGCAAAAAAATCACCGAAAAAGGAGAGACTATTGTCCTCAAAGCTATTCAAGACTATCAGATTGAAGACTCCAACAAGTTTGTCACAAAACTAATGGGTTCATATCAATTCCACACAAGAGAAGACCTTTACTTTGCAATCGGTTCTGACAAGGTTGCTCTGACTGAAAGCGTTATCAAATCTCTATGCAAAAAACAGCCTCTAAATATTCTAAACAAAATATGGCCGTTCTCTAACCAGAAAAAGGACAGCAATGAGAATACCATCGAGGCAACAACAAGCAATCAAAAAATAAACAAAAAAGAGATTTACGTCCTTTACAGTGAAAACGGGGTACAAAACTACAAGACAGCCACATGCTGCAATCCTATACCTGGTGATGATGTAGTTGGGTATGTTAACGACAATGAAGAAGTTATCGTGCATAAAATGGATTGCAACGTTGCCATGAAATTAAAAAGCAGTTTCGGTAACAGACTTGTTGCAACCAAATGGGAAGAATCTCCTTTGCAATCTGCTTTTCTCGCAACCGTAAACGTCAAAGGAATAGACAGAATGGGCATTCTTCAAGAACTAATTCACGAAATTTCAATCAACATGTCAATTAATATCCGAAAACTTGACATAGAGGCGAAAGACGGAGTTTTCGAATGTATGCTCGACCTGAAAGTTTCTGATGCCCGTATAGTTGACAGACTTTGCAGACAAATTAAAAAAATTAAAAACATCACCTATGCCTCTCGAATAAATTAGAAAGACTACATAAAATATAAAAATGAATCTGAAGAATAATTTCGATAAAAAAGCATTGTTCCGAATTGCAATTTTCATTATTGCTGCAATTATTATTGGGTATTTCTATCCGGAAAACTATGACAAGGATTACAAATACACAATAGGAAAACCTTGGACATATTCACTACTAACTGCTCCTTTCGACATGCCTATTATGCCAGACTCCGCAACTGTTGAGCATAAGACAGATAGCATTAACAAGGCTTTTATCCCTGTTTGTAAAGTTAACCAAAACACGGAAAACGAAGTCATTGCGAAAATCGACAACGAAATGGTAGTCAGCATTCTTAAAAAAATATATAAAGACGGAATTATCGATTCTGACATAACAAAAAACTCATCTAAAATCCCTGACAAGATTAGGATAATTAATGGAAACATTGCAACTTCCGTTTCAACAAAAAAAATGAAAACCGTTAAAGAAGCATACGAATTTGTTGATTCTGCAACAGGTTCAAATTTTGATGTCAGACGCCTAAATCTTGCTCAAATAATTATGCCAAATATCGTTTTGGATACTGTAATGACAGAAAGACTGCTTAACGAGGCATACCAATCAGCTGTCGTTGCAAAAGGGATGATACAGCAAGGCGAAAGGATTGTGGACTTGGGAGAAATAGTTACACCACAAACTGCAACTCTATTGAAAACATACGAGAAGATGATTAAAGACAGAGGAGTAACCGCTGATGAGCACTATTCGTTTATGGGATATATACTAATCGTTATCCTTATGCTGGCTCTCCTTTATGCTTTCTTCAGACTTTACAGAACCGAAATCTACCAAAACGGCAGAAAACTAACTTTTGCAGTCGCTCTCGTGACCGTTTTCTCCATCTCTGCATTCACTCTATTCCACATGTTCCACAATGCAATTTTCTTCGTACCTGTGGCGATAGTCCCAATACTGATTATAACGTTCTTCGACTCAAGGACGGCTTTCTTTACCTCAATGGTTCAAGTTATCATTTGCAGCCTTGCAACTACTGAACCGCTGATGTTTATAATTTTACACTTGCCTGTATCGGCTATTGCAATCAACTCCCTTCAAGAACTAACCAAAAGGTCTCAACTCATCAGAACAGCAGCTCTCGTTTTCCTCGGATATTCATTTATATACTTGGCATACACTATTTTCTCAAGCGGAAACATTAATGCAATCATGCCAAAGGCATTCCTTTTCTTTGGCATTAATGCTATTTTCCTATCGTTTACATACGTCCTCATTTTTGTTCTCGAAAGATTATTTGGTTTCACTTCCAAAGTAACCCTCGTAGAACTAGCTGACGTTAACAACCCTTTGCTCCGAGAACTATCTGAAAAATGCCCTGGAACATTCCAACATTCACTGCAACTTTCAAACCTCGTTTCCGAAGCCGCTCACGAAATACGCGCTAATTCCCAACTTGCAAGGGCCGGTGCTCTTTACCACGACATCGGAAAAATGGAAAACCCTGCATTCTTCACTGAAAACCAGCACGACATAAACCCCCATGAACTGATCACTCCTGAACAAAGTGCAAAGATTGTAATCAGACACGTTACTGACGGTATGAAAATTGCTGAAAAAGCAAAACTTCCAACCGTTATTAAAGACTTCATTACGGAGCACCACGGAAAAAACGTTGCAAAATTCTTCTACACAACGGCTTGCAACAAAAATGGTGGAGAGCCTGTTGATCCTGAACCATATACATACCCTGGACCAAACCCAAAAAGCAAGGAAACTTCGCTGCTTATGATGGCTGACGCTACAGAAGCTGCATCTCGAAGTCTAAAAGAGTACTCCGATGAGGCTATCAAAAACCTTGTCAACAAAATTATTGACGGACAAATCGCTCAAGGTCTGATGAAAGATTCTCCCTTGAGTTTCAAGGACGTTGAAAAAATAAAGAAAGTTTTCATTTCAAGACTTAGAACAATGTATCACACAAGGGTTTCATACCCAGAACTAAACAAAAAGGAAGATAAAAAGAATGTATAAAACTCCAAATCCTATTGTTTCTTTCTTGCCAATTGCTATAATGATTGGCATCCTGTATGTAACTATTTCCACTTTTGGCAGCAACTCGCTTAACGGGCCAAGCCAGGTGGCTCTTTTACTTACTACAGCAATCTGCATTCTTATTGGAATGGCTGTATATAAAATCCCTTGGGCGAATTTCGAAAACCAGATTGTTGACAATGTCAAGGGGGTTGCTTCTGCTATGCTCATTCTTCTTATTATTGGAGCATTAAGCGGTGCTTGGATGATTAGCGGAGTCGTGCCTACTCTTATTGACTACGGAATGGCTGTTATAAACCCGAAATTCTTCCTCGCCTCAGCTTGCATTATTTGCATTCTCGTTTCTGTTATGACAGGAAGTTCGTGGACAACTATTGCCACTATCGGAATCGCTCTTATGGGAATTGGGCAGGCTCAAGGATATTCTGAAGGCTGGATTGCAGGTGCTATTATTTCTGGTGCATACTTCGGTGACAAAATATCCCCTCTTTCCGACACCACAGTTCTCGCTGCTTCTGTAACAAGAACTCCGCTATTTGACCATATCAGATATATGATGATTACAACTATTCCATCTATTGTCATTACTCTGATTATATTCTTCATCATCGGTCTAACTTCCAATTCCGCAAGTGAAGTAAACATTCAGGAAATTTCAAATACACTGAACGAAAAATTCAACATAACGCCTTGGCTACTGGCTGTACCCATCCTTACTGGTTTTATGATTGCAAAAAGAATACCATCACTTATTACTCTTTTTGTTTCAACAATTCTTGCCACAACCGCAGCTTTATGGGCACAGCAGGATATACTCGAAGAATTGGGCAATGGCTCAAGACCAGTTTTCGAAGGTATTATGGCAATGATAACGACTAACACACAAATAGAGACAGGAAACCAACTGGTTAACGATTTGGTCGCTACAAGGGGAATGCAAGGCATGATGAATACTATATGGCTTATTCTTTGTGCCATGTGCTTCGGAGGGGCAATGACTGCAAGCGGCATGCTTAAAAGCATTACAAATATGTTTGCAAACATGATGAAATCAACATTCTCTATGGTTTCCTCAACGGCTCTTTCCGGTCTATTCCTTAATATTACAACGGCTGACCAGTACATCAGCATTATCCTTACCGGTAATATGTTCAAAGACATTTACAAGGAAAAGGGTTACGAAAGCCGACTACTGAGCAGAACTACTGAAGATTCTGTAACCGTAACATCCGTGCTTGTCCCTTGGAACTCCTGCGGTTTAACTCAATCAACTGTTCTCAACGTGTCCACTCTTACATACCTTCCATACTGCTTCTTCAATTACCTAAGCCCTATAATGAGCATTATCGTTGCAGCTACGGCATTCAAAATTTTCCGAAAAAAGCCCACCGAAAACCGAAATAATTGAAATATTTCCGCAATTATAGCCACAAGGTATAAAAATATGACTACTTTTGCATTATAAAAAATTCGAGTCATGGTATTTAAGTACGATTATCTCGTCATCGGTTCTGGAATTGCCGGTATGAGTTTTGCCCTAAAAGTGGCAGAAACAGGTCGAGTAGCCTTGATTTGCAAGACTAATCTTGAAGAGGCAAACACATTTTACGCTCAAGGGGGCGTTGCCTCAGTAACAAACCTCGCTGTCGATAACTTCGAAAAGCATATCGAAGACACTATGATAGCCGGAGACTGGCTTAGCGACAAAAGTGCAGTAGAAAAAGTTGTTAAAGAAGCTCCTGGTCAAATTAAGGAACTTATTGATTGGGGAGTTAACTTTGATAAAAAGGAAAATGGTGAATTTGACCTTCACAGAGAAGGCGGTCACTCTGAATTTAGAATATTGCACCACGCTGACAATACTGGTGCGGAAATTCAACAAAGCCTTATTAGAGCAGTAAAGAACCATCCTAACATTGACGTTATGGAAGACAGGTTCGCCGTTGAAATTATAACACAGCACCACCTCGGGAAAATCGTTACTCGAAGAACGCCTGACATTACTTGCTACGGAGCATACATACTTAACCCGAAAACAGGAAAAGTTGACACATTCCTGTCCAAAATAACGGTTATGGCTACCGGCGGAATAGGTCAAGTATATACAACTACAACAAACCCTCCTGTCGCTACCGGTGACGGAATAGCAATGGTTTACAGGGCGAAAGGCGAAGTTAAGGATATGGAATTTATACAATTCCACCCTACCGCTCTTTACCACCCAGGTGACAGACCTTCTTTCCTAATTACAGAAGCAATGAGAGGTTACGGTGCCGTTCTGAGAACTCTTGACGGGCAGGAGTTTATGCAGAAATACGACAAGCGACTTTCTCTCGCTCCTCGTGACATCGTTGCAAGAGCAATCGATAACGAAATGAAAATGAGAGGTGAAGACCACGTTTTCCTTGACGTAACTCACAAAGACCCGGAAGAAACAAAAAGGCACTTCCCTAATATATACGCAAAATGCTTGAGCCTCGGTATCGACATTACAAAGGAATATATCCCCGTCGCTCCGGCAGCTCACTACCTTTGTGGTGGTATTAAGGTGGACCTTAACGGTCAATCCTCAATTAACAGGCTATATGCTGTCGGTGAATGCTCTTGTACTGGTCTTCATGGTGGTAACCGTCTCGCTTCAAACTCACTTATCGAAGCGGTCGTTTATGCTGATGCCGCCGCCAAACACAGTATGAACCTACTTAAACACTACTCTTTCCGTGACGATGTCCCAGAATGGAATGATGAAGGAACTCAGCACAACGAAGAAATGGTGCTTATAACCCAAAGCGCTAAGGAAGTTAACCAGATTATGAGTACCTATGTCGGTATTGTCAGATCTAACCTGCGTCTTGACAGAGCTTGGAACAGACTCGACATCCTTTACGAAGAAACTGAGAAATTGTTCAAGCAGAGCAAGGCTTCTAAAGAAATTTGCGAATTGAGAAACCTAATTAACGTTGGATACCTAATTATGCGTCAAGCCAAAGAAAGACACGAATCAAGAGGCTTGCACTACTCTCTAAACTATCCTCCCGTTAAGAAAAACTCATAACTATTAATATTATGTCAACTTACACTGAAGACAAAAGAAAAGTAACAACTCGCCGCCTCAGCGAAATGAAACAGCGTGGCGAAAAAATCGCTATGCTGACTGCATACGATTATTCTATGGCCAAACTTATCGACGGAGCAGGTATGGACATTATTCTTGTCGGTGACTCTGCTTCTAACGTTATGGCTGGTAACGTAACTACTTTGCCGATGACTCTCGACCAAATGATATATCACGGCAAATCTGTTGTCAGAGGGACTAACCGTGCACTCGTTGTCGTGGACATGCCTTTCGGTACATATCAGGGAAACTCTAAAGAGGCCCTCGCTTCTGCTATCAGAATAATGAAAGAAACGCACGCTGACTGCGTGAAACTTGAAGGTGGTTCTGAAGTAAGGGAATCCATCGAAAGAATACTTACTGCAGGTATACCCGTCATGGGGCACCTCGGACTTACTCCTCAATCCATCAACAAATTCGGATCTTATACAGTCCGTGCAAAAGAAGAAGCAGAAGCAAACAAATTGATTGAAGATGCTAAACTTTTGCAAGAAATTGGATGCTTTGCTCTCGTCCTTGAAAAAATCCCTGCAAACCTGGCTACTAAAGTAGCCCAAATGCTCGACATCCCAGTTATCGGCATTGGTGCTGGCGGCGGTTGCGACGGTCAAGTGCTCGTTATGCACGACATGCTCGGTATTAACAAAGGCTTCTCCCCAAGATTCCTTAGAAGATATGCCGACCTTGACACTATCATTAATGACGCCGTTGCTAAATATATCGACGACGTAAAAACTTCTGACTTCCCTAACGAATCAGAACAATACTAATAATTTAACAAGCGGCTCTTGAGAGCCGCTTGTTATTTCTAACTTAACCTTTAACAAACCTGTACTCTATCTCGGAACTGTATCGAACAGGTACCGGCTTGCCGTCAACAAACAATCTCGTGCAACCAACATCATCCCAGTCACACGTAAAATTAACCTTATTTGTAGTGCCGTCACCCCAGTCAACAACGAATGACTGATTTTCTTCCTCAAAGAAAATTCCAAAAATAAGGAATATCGTGTTTTCATCAAATCTCGACTCAACGAACCTAAGCCCGCCCTTCGTTTCATATATTTCCTTACTGCCCAAATATTCCAACGGGATAGCCTCTCCGTTATAGATAATTCTCAGGTTGGGATACAACTCACGGATTTTACCGCTGCTAACCAAGTCATCACCTAACGAATTATAAACCTCAAATTTAAAATACATGGGTGGTGGAGAATCGGCAACGCCAGCATCGTCGCACGACGGAAGCAACACCATTGCTAAAACCGTCAAAAACAAACAAATAAATAAACCGCTTCATAAGATTGTCGTTTTTATCCTTTCAAAACTATCAAACCATTTTCATTATTTCTAACAAAAACTTTTTAATTTAACTTTATTTATCTTATCAACAACAGAAAGACAGTTTTCTAATACCTTATTTTTTACCATTTTGTCTCGAAAATGTTACTAAAATTTTGCAGAATATTTATAAAAATTTATCTTTGCATAAAATTGTGTCGAATATGAGTAAGTGGTCGCCGCGTTTAAATCCAACACTATGGCGAAGACTGATTATCTTCGATTATGATTGATTGCAAACAATTAACTCACTGAAAAAATGCAGTATTCTTTTTTAGATTTCCTAACTCTTATCGGAGCAGTAGGCCTCTTCCTCTACGGTATGAAAGTGATGAGCGAAGGCCTGCAAAAAGTTGCCGGTGACCGTATGAGGTCTATTATGTCGGCAATGACGAAAAACCGTTTTACAGGTCTTTTCACTGGTTTCATTATCACAGCACTCATCCAAAGTTCTTCTGCCTCAACCGTAATGGTAGTCAGTTTCGTTAATGCCGGACTAATGTCGCTCGCCGACTCTATGGCCGTTATTATGGGTGCTAACGTTGGTACAACTTTCACAGCCTGGATCATTTCCTTCTTCGGAAAAGTTGACATTAATGCCTTTATGCTGCCTCTGATTGGCTTCGCAACTGCATTCCTTTTCTCAAGCAAAAGCAACCACAAGTCTATTGCTGAACTTCTTATTGGTTTTGCTCTGCTTTTCATAGGTTTGGACTACATAAACTCAAGCGTTCCTGAACTTGACGGAGAAGCACTCGAATTCCTGAAAGACTATACCGGAATGGGCTACGGCTCTGTCCTTCTTTTTGCTCTTGTCGGGCTTGTCATTACAATGATTATCCAATCTTCTTCCGCAGCATTCGCAATCATCATGATTATGTGCCTTAAAGGTTGGATTGGTTTTGATATCGCTTGTGCAATGGTACTTGGTAGTAATATTGGTACTACTATCACTCCTATTATCGCTTCTCTTGGCGCTAACGATGCCGCTAAAAAAGCCGCTTTCGGACACTTGCTATTCAACTGCTTCGGCGTACTTTGGGCTCTTATCTTAATTTATCCGCTAATTGACCTCGTTGCTGCTATTTCTCAATTCTTCGGTTTCGGAAACCCTGAAGTCGTAACCGCAGGAACAGGACACGATACAACTCTTTCTTACGCTCTTTCTATTTTCCACACTATATTCAATGTTATAAACGTTTGCGTTCTGATTTGGTTTACTAAGCAATTTGTGAAGGTCGGTGACTTCATATTCAAATCAAAAAAGCACCACAAGGAAGACGACGAATTCCAGCTCAAGTACATTTCAAGCCGTATGCTTAGCGCTTCTGAATTGAACATTACTCAGGCTCAAAGAGAAATCGTTGTTTATGCTGAAAGAGTTAACAGAATGTTCGGTATGGTGAAATCGCTTCTTCACACTAAACCTGAATCGGAAGAGTTTAACAAAATATACTCTCGAATCGGCAAATATGAAGAAATATCTGACCGTATGGAAATTGAAATTGCAAACTACCTTAACAAAGTTATCGACGGACGATTAAGTTATGAAGGTAAGTTGAAGATTTCCGCTATGATGAATATTGTCAGCGAGATTGAAAGCATTGCTGACAGTTGCAACAACCTCGGTAGAACAATGGTTCGACAACACGAAGCCAAAATTGTTTTCAACGAAATGATAGTTGAAAACATTGAAACAATGTTCAAGTACGTGTCTGAAGCACTCGACAATATGCTGCTAATTCTTAGAGAAATTGAGACTGCTAACGAAAAGGACATTATGGAATCATATAACAAAGAACGCGAAATTAACAACTACAGAAACTCTCTTCGCTCTGAAAACGTTGAAAACGTTAACCAAAAGATATATCCTTACGAAGAAGGTATCTTCTATATGGATATTATCTGCGAAAGCGAAAAACTCGGTGACTACATCGTAAACGTTGTTGACGGTGTTAAAGCACAAAACGAAGAAGTTGAAGCAAAATAATTGATTGATTATTTGCAGATTTAAAAGTGGTTGTGTCAAAATATTTTTTGACACAACCACTTTTTGGTGCGTTATAATTGATAAATTGCAAGGCCGATTTTCTAAAGTAACGAGGCAGTCTACAAATATTGCACAATACATCCTGTCTTTTAATTAACATTCAACTTAATTTTTGCTAAAAGGGATGCAAAACACCGCATCACCTTTGTTTTATTTGCAAATTGCCCATTTTTAATTTATCTTTACGAACCAATATTTAAACTATGCAGGACAACAATGAATTAGTGGAACGCCTAAGGGACCCTCACCAATGCAGAAAAGCATTCGGTGAAGTTATTGCCATATATAGCGAACCACTATATTGGCAAATTAGAAAAATGGTTATTTCTCATGATGACGCCAACGATATCCTGCAAAATACTTTCCTCAAAGCGTGGTCTAATGTTGATAACTTCCGCGGTGAAGCAAAATTATCAACTTGGCTATACAAAATTGCCATTAATGAATCCATCACTTTTATTAACAAGGAAAGGCAGCGACTTAATGTTTCCATTGACGATGACTCTTTTCTAATCAACAACCTTGAAAGTGATGAATGGTTCGACGGCGATGAACTAAAAAAGGAACTGCAAAAAGCAATTATGCAACTGCCGGAAAAACAAAGAATTATCTTCAATATGAAATACTTTGACGATATGAAGTATGAAGACATATCAGATATTCTCGGGACAACAGTTGGCGCACTAAAGGCATCATTCCACCACGCTGTAAAGAAAATCGAAAAATATTTTGAAGGCAATTAAACCTTTAAACGCATCAATAGTCTAAAAAGTGCTATGAAAGAGGAAACAAACATATTGAATAAGATAGGGAAAGAACCTGGTTTCAAGGTTCCGCAAGGATATTTTGACAATTTTAAAAAGGAAATGATGTCAAAATTGCCGGAAAAAGAAATCAAAGCAGAGCCAAAGACAACCACATGGTTGCGTCTAAGGCCTTTCGTTTATATGGCGGCGATGTTTGCCGGAGTATGGCTGATGATGCAGATTTTTTCCGACATGAAGCAGGCTAACAATAAGAAACTCGGCTTCAACCCAGAGATTGCTAACGCTATGAGCGACGATAAATTTGTTGATGATCTGATGATGGTTGGTGACTTCAATGAGTTTGACATCCTTAATGAACTATATGATGAAGGTATTGATGCTGATGTATTCAATATCGACAGTCTTAATATAAATTAATATGAAAAAAACTGCACACTTAATACTTACCCTAATTATAATAGCATCTTCTTCTTTCTGGGCTTTCGCTCAAGGCAATAGCCAGCAGCGCTCAAAATGGATGAAAGAGGTGAGAAACTACAAGTACGAATTCTTCACAAAAGAACTCGAACTGACAAAAGAGCAGCAATCCGCTTTCTTCCCGCTTTACGAAGAAATGGAAAAAGAATTATTCAATGCTAACAAGGAAGCAAAGGACATTGAGAAAAAGATTGCTGGCGACACTTCCGCTAACGATACCGAATATGAAGCAGCCGCGCTCGCTATCACCAAAGTATCACAGAAAGAAGGCGAAATTGAAATGAAGTACTTTGAAAAATTTGAAAAAATTTTAAACAAGAAACAACTATTCCTGCTCAAACGTGCGGAAAGCAAGTTTACTCAACAAATGCTTAACCACCACCGTAAGGCAGGCAGACAATAATAAAACATTTTTTACGCTATAAAAGCACTTAATGCCGTTGGGACCCAACAGCATAAGTGCTTTTTTTTTTAAAATTTTACCGCTATGAAAAAGTTTAGTTTATTTTTAGCATTAATATTTATGACTTCACTTAATGTTTTATCTGAGGTTGATTTTGCATACCCTGAGAAAGTCATCAAAGAATCCACCAACCAAATCGAAAAAGCAATCAAAACAAACGACACGCAAAACCTTATCGACGGTTTGACAAAACTGCAAACAGCAAAAAGACTGATTTCGTACGAATATATGCCGGAAGTTGCAAAATCTACCGACAGCATCGCAAATGCCTCTACTGACAAACTAACAAAATCCTTACTGCTTGCCATCGAAGCGGATATGTTCTCTGACATGCTTAACGAAAGGAGATTCATGCTATACGAACGAGAGCAAACAGCAAAAAGGCCCGACGACATAAACCAATGGGCGATTGAGGACTTCAACGAAAAAATTATGGAACTCATTTCCGCTTCTCTTGCAGAAAAGGAATTGCAGCTCGCAACACCTGCGGAAAAATTCACCAAGATAATAGAACCTAAGGAATACGATAAAAAGGTATTCCATACCCTTTACGACCTGCTCGCTCACCATTTTGTTGAGTTGCTGGAACCGATAGCAAACGGCAAATTCCCTTTCCCGCTATGGAGAGGTTATGACTACTACATAATTAACCCAATAACTATCAACCCTGACAAAGACGCTAACGTTATGCAAAACGATATCCTTGCTTCACTGATTAACGTGAATGCAAAGAATATCCCTGCACTTATTTACACAGAAACAAAGAGGATAAAACTCTGCATTAGCGATCGAAAGCGGGCTTATAAAAAATATATCGACCTATATAAAGCATTTGCCGATAACGAATACTCTACCGAACCGCTAATCGCAGCTACTGAATGCAGGAGCGACATAAACAAACAGGAAATTTACGAACTTGCGGTAAAGCAGATTGAACGCTTCCCAAGATACAGCAGAATAAGGGGCTTGAAGAATTTCACCAACGATTACGAAGCGCCTTATGCAAATATTAATGTTCAAAACACCTCCACTTTGGGTGAAGACTTGAAAATTTCGGTTAATGCCAGAAATATCAAGAGCATAACGCTTAAAGCATATAAGGTTAACAAGTCATACTACAACAAAGACTTCCTAAAACTGGCAAAAAACTACAAGCCAATTGCGGTAAAATCATATACGATAAACTATAAGTTCGGACAAGACACTCTCACGAATCTGACTTTCCCGGCTCTGCCTAAATACGGAACTTACCAATTTGCCATTGAGTCGAACGACAACTTTGTTAAAAAGGAAATCGTTACCGCTTCCGAACAGGTCATCGTTACAGACATTGACTTTTTGCTTCAAGAAGTTGACGGAGAAACCCGTGCGTATGCAATAAATAGTAAAACTGGCAAACCTATTCAAAATGCAAGTCTTTACAACCACAAAAACAAACTGGTTGGAAAATCAAACCGCTTCGGTTATATTGTTCTTTCAGATAAAGATACCGGAGAATTTTACTTCGCATTAGGCAACGACAAATCACGCTCTGAGGGCAAATACGATTATTATCGTAACCCATACCAAACATACCGCAATATCCACGTATGCACCGACCTCGGCGTTTACAGACCTGGCGATAAAGTCAAGTTCTCTTTTATTGCATATTGGAACGACAAAGACACTCTTGGATTGTCTAAAAATCAGGAATTTACCGTAACGCTAAAAGGCCCGAACTGGAAAGACATTGACAAAATAGAACTCACGACTGACAAATACGGCCGTGCAGACTCTTCTTTCACGCTTCCTAAAGAGGGGATTACGGGTAATTTCTATATTCAAGTGACATCAAAGAAGGGTTCTACTTCAGGCAGAAGCAGAGTTACCGTAAGCGAATATAAGGCTCCTACATTCTTTGTTGAGTTCAACAAGGAAAACTCAAACCTCACAAAAAGAGGAAACCTTTTTGCTAAAGGCAAGGTTCTTACCTTCTCAAAATTCCCTATTGCTGACGCTAAATTAAAGTACTCTATCAATTCTGTTGCTTATTCTAGTGGTTCGTATTTCGAGGCTATTGACGGCGAAACAACCACCGATGCCGACGGTAATTGGGAAGTAAGCATTCCTGATGAGGTTTTCAACGGTAATGATTTCTGCTATATTTCTCTTAAAATTACAGCAACCGCCAAAAGTGGTGAAACGCAAGAAGGTACGGAGTTTATCGCTATCGGCGACAAGCAAACCCTTAATTTGAGATATAACGATATTATCGAGGCAACTGCAAAAAGTAAAATTTTTGCTGAGGTAAAAGACCTGAAAAGCAACGTCATTGACGCAAAGTGCAACTACGAAATAAAGGCTGGCAACGATATTGTAAAGTCTGGCTCGTTCATGTCTGCAAGCCCGTATATTGACCTTAGCGACGTTAAATCTGGCAAATACACTCTCTACGTTTGGACCGAAAAGGATTCAGACCGAAAGGAAATACAATCGGAAGAAGTGGTTATCTACCGCAACAGCGAAGAAATGCCACCTTACGAAACCCCTCTCTTCGTTACTGACGACCAGATAACTTGCGATGAAACTGGCAAGGCGGTGATTAAGATGAGAAGCAGTTACGCCACTTCTGCGTACTATGCCGTATATACTGATACTCGCGTTATCATCAATGGTTGGTATTCGCTAAAGCCTGGGCTTAACACTTTGACGCTCAACCTTAACTTAGATAAGGAAGAAACGGCAAAGATGGAAATAATTTCCATCTTCAACCACAAAGATGCTCGATACAAACTAAAAATATTGCCTAACGACCACGCTGGCGAACTGAAAATCGTTAAGGAAACTTTCCGTGACTTCATAAATCCGAACTCTAAGGAGGTTTGGCGTTTCCGCCTTGAAAGCACCGGAAAGGTGAAATATCAAGGTGCGATGATGGCATATATGTACGACGCTGCTCTAAATCAGATTGACTCTAATTTAGCCTACCTTAATTTTAACATTGTCAAGCCTACTATATTCTTCAATGGTTTCTATATGGAAGATGACCTCTACTGCATCTTGAATTACAGTCACAAGTACTTGGATTATCGCAATATTCAGGAACCGTACTTCAATCGATATTACAAACGCTATTACGCAATTGGTACTGACTACAGGAAAATTATGGTTCGTGGTGCTGCGATGAACTCTACTGCGTGCAAAGAGGTTCTGCACGAATCTGCGGTTGTTGAAGATAAATACGAAACATGTAGTGCATTTGGGATAACTGATGAAGAGGCGGCTAAATCAGGCATGAACGGGCCGAAAGATGACTCTCTACGCGATCCTAATGTCAAAACAGCGTTCTTTATGCCACGACTTGCCACAAACAAAGACGGCGTTATAACTCTCGAATTCGACATACCAAACGTTAATACAACTTGGCAATTCTGTGCTTTGGCATATACCGAAAATCTAAAATCGGCATATATCAATGAAACAGTTACCGCCAATAAACCGATTATGGTTCAAGCGAACTTGCCTCGTTTTATCCGCAACGGCGACCGCGTGAAACTGCTTGCAACGGTGATGAACAATTCTCTTGACAGCATCAACGCCAATGTGGAAATAACAATATTCGACCCGGCGAAAAACAAGATTATAAAGGCGTGTCCTACAACTGTTGCCCTTGCTCCAAAGGCTTCTGACATTGTTGAGACAGAAGTTGGGGAGGAAATAACTAAGGCATACACTGGTATTGGCTATCGCGTTAAGGCTCAAGCAGGCAGCAACGCCGACGGCGAACAGAAGGTTATCACTATCCTTCCGTCAACAACGGAAGTTATCGAAGCGGAACCGTTCTATATCAAGGAGAATGAGCAATCAATCTCAAAGAAACTGCCAAAGGCTGAAAACGGCACTGTTACTTTAGAATACTGCGACAACCCTGTTTGGTACTGCGTGATGGCTATGCCGTCGATGATTTCTGAAAATCAGAACGCATTGGCTTTCTCTAAGAATTTCTATGTAACAAGTGTATCGGGCAGCATCGTTAGTGCCAACAAGTCTATTGCCGACGCACTTAACGCTTGGAAGAACTCAGAAACGCTAAAGTCAAACCTTAGCAAAAACGAGGAACTGAAGGTTATCGACCTAAACAATACTCCATGGTTGACAAATGCTGAAAGGGAAACACTAAGCATGCAGCGCGTTATTGACCTTACCGACCCGAACACTATCGACAAGCGCAAGGAAAAGGCGATTAGCGGACTGAAAGGCTTGCAGACGGCAGACGGCGGCTTCAGATGGTTCAGCAAAACAGACCCTTCTCTGTTTATCACTTTGGAAGTGTTGGAAGATTTTGCAAACCTTAAAACCCTTGGCTACCTTATGGCTGACGCTGAATTATCTGAAATGCTCAAAAAGGCTTGCAACTATGTTGATGCCGAGGTTATTAAGGAAATAGAGAAATACGACATTAAGAAAAACCAATATTCGGGATATTTCAACTATATCCTTATCCGCGACCGCTTCACGGAGTTTGAACTGCCAAAGAAGATTCGCGAGATAAAGAAAGAGGTTGTTGATTTCGCCAAAAAGGACTGGAGAAAACTATCTTTATCAAGTCAGGCAGAAGCGGCTATCCTGCTTGCCGACAACGGCTATCAGAGCGAAGCAGAAAGAATCATCGAATCACTCAGACAAAAGGCGAGAAAAGACGATTCTATAGGCTTCTACTGGGATCTTGAATACGTTGACAAACTCTGGACTGCCTCTAAAATCGCCACCGCATTCCACAAGGTGAACCCTAATGATTCGGATATAAACAATATCCGCCGCTGGATTCTCCAAACTAAGGAAACCCGCAACTGGGGAGAAAGCAGGTCGGCTTGTGAAGCGGTTAACGCTATCCTTGAAACAGGAACTCGCTGGAACAACAGCGACAGAAAGGCTCCGGAAATCACTATCGGCAATGAAGTGCTGAACCCGACTGGAGACAAATTCCTCGGATACAGCAAGTTCTCTTTCAATATCAAGGACGTTGAAGGAAAGTACTTGAATATCAAGAGATACGGCTACAACCCTGCTTGGGGTGCTTTATACCTCAACTATAACGCACCGATGAAGGACATTGCCGCTAAGAACTCTCCAGACATCAAGATGGAAAAGACATTCTACCGCTATGGTGATGACGGCAAACTTATTGATGTTCCGGCTTCTGATTTCAAAATCGGAGAAAAGATACAGGTGAGAATCATGGTTACCGTTAAAAGAGACATGAACTACGTAACTATTACCGATGCACGTCCGGCAGCCTTTGAACCCGTTGACCAAGTGCCGACTTACGACTGGAGTGACGGCATCTTTATGCTTCGCGAAACTCGTGACTCAGCAACGAATATTTTCATCAACGGAATGCCAAAGGGGACGTTCGCTATCAAATACGATGTATTTGTAAACAATAAAGGTACTTTCAACAGCGGACTTGCCAACATTCAATCACTCTACGCACCGCAATTAGTGGCTCATTCTAACGGAACAATTATTACTGTCGAGTAATTTTTACAAAGAAAAGCAACTATCATATTAACAGAAAAGCAACTTTTGGCAAAAATAACGCCATTAGTTGCTTTTCTGTATTTAATTGAAAATAAACATATTAAGCAATCATAAAGAAAGTACCTCAAAAAAAAATCAATTTTTTTGAAATAAAATTGCCGAAAAATATTGCAAAATAGAAAATAATCACTACCTTTGCAGAGCATTTGGGCGAATACCAGAGTGGCCAAATGGGGCAGACTGTAAATCTGCTGGCTTATGCCTTCGGTGGTTCGAATCCATCTTCGCCCACAATTTCCTCCTTAAATTACTGCGGAAGTAGCTCAGTTGATAGAGCATCAGCCTTCCAAGCTGAGGGTCGCGAGTTTGAGCCTCGTCTTCCGCTCAAAATCTCCAAAGAAATTTGGAGATTTTTTTTGCACTAAATTTCGGGGACTGTATTTAATCAAACAGTTGACATTCAATATATTGTATAAAATTCACCATAGGGAACGCTTTGAATAAGCGTCCGCGATTTGTGCCGTTTCATTTCCGCACAGCGGACGAAATACTTTTCGCCCCTACAAACGGATATTATTCGGCACAATGCGCCACATCCACCTTGGTAAATATTAAACCAAATGGCAATATTACCCTTTAAGGAAATTTATTTGATTCTCTTTATTCCATTGACGACAAGATTCCACTCGACATTGCACGACGAACCAATTCGGCACTATTACGAACTTGCAATTTCTCAAGCAAATGACGGCGATGAGTCTCTACGGTATTTGGCTTAACGCCCAATCTGGCTCCTATCTCTTCAGTATTATATCCGTACGCTATCAATCGCAGAACCTCAACTTCTCGCATGGATAGACTCATTTCTTCCGCATTCTGAGTGCTAATAGATTTCATTAGCAACTGGGCTCCCGAACTGTAATATGTTTCGCCTGCAAGAAGCCTGCTAACAGCTTCAACAAAATCCTGAGCCTGGGCACTCTTGAATACAACCCCCTCTACCCGTCGCTCTGCCAATCGCTTTACCGTCCATATCTCGTCATGAACCGTATTGACAAGTATCTTTGCGTTAGGCTGATTTAACCGAATATAGTCTATCAGATTAAAGCCAGACATATCTGGCAACTCCAAATCAACAGTCACCAAATCAAGACTCTGTCCTCCAAGCGTTTTAACCGCATTCTCTCCTGTATCTGCCGTCAATATTTCGGCTTCTGGAAAGGACTGCTTTAGTATATGATAAATGCCTCGTAACACTAACTCATGGTCATCAACAACAAGAATAGACTTTCTTGCGGACATATTTTGTGTAAGTTTCTCTTTCATAGTGCAAAAATAAAGCAATTATCGCATATTGTAATCACGGTTTTCCGTGACTGCTTCACCTTAAAGAGCAACTAATTTTCATCTCCAGCGAATAAGGCAGACCATCCGCCTTGCCTCCTATTGCCGCAAGGCGCTCCTTAATAGAATCAACACCTATTCCTTTTCCACACGGAGAACCTTCACAAACTTCCCCATCGTGACTAACAGAAAGGATTACCTCATCCTTATCTAACGACAAGCAAATATTTATCCTACCAGGCTTGGAATGATGCAAAATATTGCCAACCAATTCCTGACAAATGCGGTACAGGTTATATGAATATAAGGTAGGAACAACTTCCCAACCATCCTGCGGACTGCAAATATAATTGAACTCTATTGACGGGTAAGTAGAACGCAACTTTACTACCATTCCTCCAATAACCTCTCCCAATCCGGCATCCTCAAGCGACGGCGGCATCATCTCGTGGGATATGCGACGTACTTCAGAACGAATTGATTCAACTTCCGACAACAATTCCTTACGCTCCATATCCGTCTGGAGAAGAATTTCAATCCCGTAAAGGTCATTGCAAATACCGTCGTGGAGATCCTTTGCCAAGCGTCCACGCTCCTGCTCAACACCATTGATATGGCTTTGAAGAAGTTGCATCTCAGCCTTACGGCGACGGTTGCGGACATACAGCACACCGACAACAACGACGGCTACCAAGACTAACACAACCCCTATTGCAATCGTCAGCCACATATCAGAACGAGCCTTATCACTCTCAACTTTCGCAAGAGCCAACTCTTTTTCCGAGGTCTTGAAACGGGCATAAAACTCGCTCAACTGCCTGTCGGCATCTGCACCTCTAAGGCTGTCTGCCACCGAAACAGCATGCTCATAGCATACCGACATACTGTCTGCAATTCCAAGCCCCTTATAATTACGCGCCATCCGAAGCCACAATTTATCATATGGCATAAACGTTGGCGACTTAGACTGAAGGCTCTGCAGATACTTCTGCACATTCAGGCTCTCGCGAAAGCGACCCATAGCGGTCAGCACAACATGCTTCTCTTCCAAAAAGCCCAAACCTTCTACCGACGTTGTCGGGAACTGGGATGACAACTCTTCGCCTCTTCTCAAATAATAATTAACCGAATCCATATTACCTGACCGCAAATGCAAATCAATGGCATGCCCTATCGCCTTCAGTTCATGGCGAACAAGACCCCTGCTCCGCGCATCTGCCATTGCCTGGTTGAGAAGTTCCAAAGCCTTTCCCTTTTCTCCAAGAAGATTATATATAGCACCAGCCGACGAGTTTGCATACATAATCAGGTCGCCGTCTGTAGCCTCCTTTGACGCAACCAATGCCCTGTCTGCATACCCTTTAGCCTCATCAAGACGCCCGGTATTTGCATAAAGTATCGCAATGGAAGCAAGAAGGTGAGTACGCTCATCTGGATACTCGCCTTCTCGCATAAGCGACAAAGCATCTTTATAAAGCACTAGAGCAGAATCCGATTTTTGGGAAACTCGCATCGCAACGCCTAAGTCACTTAACGCATTAATCAACTGCAGAGTATCGTTTCGCTCAGACAGCAAATCCTTTGCTAAAGCAAAAGACTTTATAGCCTCTTCCAAATCGCCAATTGAAAAGTACGCATTTCCCTCTGTCAACTTAGCAGCAATATAAAGAGAATCTTCAAAATACGGATAAACATTGAAAAAATTATGACATATTATCAACGAGGAATCCGGTGAAATATCAACCAAAGAATCCGCCAAATGAACAACAGCCTCATAATCCACAGCCTCTTTAGCCGGACCTTCTGAGCGAGAGCATCCAAAAAGAACCGACAAAGAAACAACTATGCCACAACAGAGCAAAAGTGAATACCTCATAAAATTTCGTCCCATAATACTGAATTAAAGATAATATATACTGCAAAAATAATGCAAACAAAACACTACTCAAAAGAATAATACCGATTTTCAGTTCGCAGCAAAAAAATATGGTAAAAGCTATATGATTCTGCTCTCTCCTTACACTATCTTTTGATAAGATAGGCGGCGGTTCGGCATAAAAAATCTAAAAACTTTGTTTTTGCTTTTTTCTGCTCTCTCCTTGCACTATCTTTGCACAAATTTGCACAATGAAACAATGAAACAATATCTTGACTTATTGGAACACGTCAAAAATAATGGCGTACTTAAAGGTGACAGGACGGGAACGGGTACAAAAAGCGTTTTCGGATACCAGATGAGGTTTAACTTAGAGGATGGTTTCCCATTGTTGACAACAAAGAAACTTCACTTAAAATCAATTATTTACGAACTTCTCTGGTTCCTCGCTGGCGATACCAATAAGAAATACCTCAACGATAACGGCGTTCGCATTTGGGACGAATGGGCAAAGCCTGACGGTGACCTCGGACACATATACGGCTACCAATGGCGCTCTTGGCCTACATACGACGGCGGTTTCATTGACCAAATTTCGGAAGTTATCGAGACAATAAAGAATAACCCTGAATCAAGAAGAATGATTGTCAGCGCTTGGAATGTTGCAGACCTGAAGAATATGCAACTGCCACCGTGCCACGCTTTCTTCCAGTTCTACGTGGCAAACGGCAAACTAAGCCTACAACTATACCAACGCAGTGCCGACCTATTCCTCGGCGTGCCGTTTAATATCGCTTCATACTCTCTGCTTCTGATGATGGTTGCTCAGGTAACAGGACTTAAACCAGGCGAATTTATACACACTCTTGGCGACGCTCACATCTATACAAACCACTTTGAACAAGTTGACTTGCAACTATCAAGAGAGCCGAGAAAACTACCAACAATGAAGATAAACCCCGACGTGAAATCAATCTTTGACTTCAAATTTGAAGATTTCACCCTCGAGGGATATGACCCACATCCACACATCAAAGGTATTGTAGCAGTATGATTTCAATTATTGTAGCAGTTGCGGAAAACAACGCAATAGGCAAGGCAGGTGACCTCCTTTGCCACATCAGTAGCGACCTGAAGCATTTCAAGGCTGTGACTTCGGGTCACACGGTTATCATGGGAAGAAAGACCTTTGACTCTCTTCCTAAAGGAGCATTGCCAAACAGAAGAAACATTGTAATAACAAGAAACACCGCATTTACCGCAGAAAATGTGGAAGTTGCGCACTCATTAGAGGAGGCTCTTAATATGGCTGGCGGCAACGCATTCATAATTGGCGGCGAACAGATTTACCGCCAGGCTCTACCTTTTGCCGACAAACTGTTCCTCACAAAGATACACGCCGAATTTCCCGACGCTGACACATTCTTCCCGGAAATAAACGCCAACGAATGGGCGGAGGAATCAAGAGAAACATTCCCTTCCGACGATAAAAACCAATTCCCGTACTCATTCGTCAATCTTCTACGGAAATAACCCCCAAATCAACTAACCGCTCCTTGAGGTAAGGCGTGTTACGCAACTTATACGCCTTTGACAGATAATGAATTGCACTACTCTTATCTGACGCCATACCCGCAGCCTTCCACATATTAAAGAAGTACACTCCGTTATTCAGGTAAGCCTCAAAATCAGTTGGCTCCAATGCAATAATCCTGTCGTTCGTACTTACCGAACTCACATAATCATCACGGAGCATCTGACCGCGTGATTTTATCCGCAAGGCAAACAAATCGTCAGCACGCGTTGAGAGCAATGTATCCGCATATGCAACCATCTTTGGAGCATTGTTTCGCTGCGAATAATACTCCGCAAGCATAACATTAATACTGCGACGCATCCACGGTTGTTTTTCCTTCATTATAAGCAAAAAACTTTCATATATCTTTGGCTTACCTAATGAATACGATAACAGCCTAACACTCTTAAAAATATCCATCATAGAAATGCCGTTTTTCTGTGACTGCTCAACAACAGCAATCTGCTCGTCACTACGACCAAGAATGCCTTTAACTGTAATTGCACGGCTATAAGCATCAACATCATCAAACTTCTGCATAAGAATCAGTTCATACGCAGCACTCGCACTCTCCCACTCCCCGTAGGAATAAAACCGCTCTGCCTTTATCTTGAGTTTCTCATATCCGCCATTTGCATTTGCTGAAAGTGGCAAAACAGCAGCTGCCATCACTAAGAAAAACACCTTTAACGCCCTAAATGCAAAAAAAATATTGTTTTTGTTCATTTTAAAATCCTCAAAATTTGTTTTCTGAAGCAAAGTAAGTAAATTTGTCTTTTAGAATCAAACTTTGTGATTTAAAAATGAGAACAAACTATAAACGTATTCTTCTAAAACTTAGCGGAGAATCCCTAATGGGCGAACAGGGGTACGGAATTGACCCAAAAAGAGTGAAGGACTATGCTGAGCAAATAAAGGAAATTGCACAGGCTGGTGTTGAAATCGCTATCGTTATCGGCGGCGGAAATATCTTCCGCGGACTCGCCGGTGCCGCAAAAGGAGTTGACAGAGTAAAAGGCGACCAGATGGGTATGCTGGCTACTGTCATAAACTCTCTTGCTCTTTGCTCTGCCCTTGAAACAGAAGGACAGCCAGCCCAGGTTTTCACAGCCGTAAATATGTTCCCTATCGGCGAACACTACAGCAAATGGAAAGCCATCGACGCCATGAAAGCCGGAAAAGTCGCTATCCTATCTTGTGGCACAGGTAGCCCGTTCTTCACTACCGACACCGGCTCCGCCCTCAGAGGTATTGAAGTGGAAGCAGACGTTATGCTTAAGGGTACACGAGTTGACGGAATCTACACTGCAGACCCGGAGAAAGACCCTACAGCAGAAAAATTCTCTGAAATCACTTACGACGAAATATACCGTCGCGGTTTGAAGGTTATGGACCTTACCGCAACTGTTATGTGCAAGGAAAACAAGTTGCCTATCATCGTCTTCGACATGGACACCGTCGGAAACCTCAAGAAAGTTATCAACGGAGAGCCTATCGGAACTCTCGTTTACCAAGATTAATAATAATAAAAACATACAATTATGGACGACATTAAAAACTACATCGAGCCTGCCGAAGAAAAAATGGAAATGGCTGTTGAATACTTAGATGAAACTCTCGCCCGAATCCGTGCCGGAAAAGCAAACGCAAAGATCCTTGACGGTATCCGCGTTGACTACTACGGTTCGGCTGCCCCTATCAGCAACGTTGCTAACGTTTCTGTGCCTGACGCAAGAACTATCGCTATCACTCCTTGGGAAAAATCCATGTTCAAGGAAATTGAAAAGGCTATCATAAACTCAGAACTCGGTATCACTCCAGAAAATAACGGCGAAGTTATCCGCCTTTCTATCCCACCGTTGACTGAAGACCGCCGTAAGGCTCTCGTTAAGCAATGCAAGGCTGAAGCAGAAGACGCTAAAATCTCTGTCAGAAACGCTCGCCGTGACGCTATCGAAGGCTTGAAAAAAGCCACTAAAAACGGTATGCCGGAAGACGTTGCTAAAGATGCCGAAGAAAAGATGCAAAAAATTCACGATACTTACATCAAGAAAATCGACGCTCTTTTCGCTGCTAAGGAAAAAGAAATCCTTACTGTATAATATCACAGTTTCTCATAAATCAAGAAGAGGGTGTGTCATTCTTTTGGCATACCTTCTTCGCTTTAATACCTATCAAGCCAAATGATTACCCAAACAGAATTCTCCCTATCACCAAAGCGTCGCGGCTGCCACCTCATAACCGCAGAAATAATGAAAAACCTGCAGCAACTGCCACAAACAGGTCTGATTAACATCTTCGTAAAGCACACCTCTTGCGCTCTTACTATCAACGAAAACGCAGACCCAGACGTTCGCTCCGATATGGAGAAAATAATGAACAAACTCATTAAAGAAAATGAACCGTTTTACGACCACACCCTAGAAGGAAGCGACGATATGCCAGCACACGCAAAATCCTCTCTTTTCGGTGTTTCCTTATCCATTCCAATCACTAACGGAAGACTGAACCTCGGAACCTGGCAAGGCATATACCTCTGCGAATTTCGCAACCACCCTTCTCCTCGAAAAATAGTAGCAACAATCATCGGAGACTGAAAGAACACCCTGTTCGCATTTGCAAATAGTTAAACTTTATTAAACGCCTTTTAGCCTTGTAACACTTATCCCCATAAACAGCGACTTTAAACAAGGTTGTTAGTAACTTTTACAAGACATTAGCCTGTTTCATATTGCAAATTTTTAAAAGTTCAACTAACTTTACATCGGAAATAGCAACAACAATCCTAAACAGACTTAAAGTATTGATAAACAGGTTATGTCAGAGCAGCAAATTTATCACATTCCAGCATTGCTTAACGAAACTATCGAAGGCTTAAACATCACCCCAAACGGCATATACGTTGACGTAACTTTTGGTGGAGGAGGTCACTCGCGTGAAATCATAAAGCACTTAGGTGAAAATGGCAAACTTTTCGGCTTCGACCAGGATATGGACGCATTCGAGAACAAAATCAACGACAACCGTTTTACCTTCGTTCACAGCAATTTCAGATACCTTCAAAATTTTCTGAGATTTCACGGAGTAGAGCAAGTTGACGGGATTCTCGCTGACCTCGGCGTTTCATTCCACCACTTCGATGACGGAGAGAGGGGATTCTCTTTCAGATATGACGGCGCTAAACTCGATATGAGAATGAGCCGTGACAACGACATCGACGCAGAAACTGTTATAAACACTTACTCTGAAGAAAGCCTGACAAGGATTCTCAAACTATTCGGCGACCTAAAGAACGCAAAGAAAATAGCAATGGCGATTGTAAAGGCAAGAGCAAACCAGCCTCTTGAGACAATCGCTGACCTCCTTGACGTTGTCAAACCGCTGACCAACCCAAAACAGGAAAAGAAAGAACTGTCACAAATTTTCCAGGCATTCCGCATGGAAGTAAACCACGAGGTTGACGCTCTTGCGGAATTTCTTGAACAGGCAATAAAGGTACTCAAGCCTGGTGGCAGACTCGCGATAATAACATACCACAGCATTGAGGACAGAATGGTTAAAAACTTCATGAAAAGCGGAAACATCGACGGAAAAGTTGAAACAGACTTTTTCGGTAACGTTATGACAAACATAAAGCCACTTTCAAAACCAATTGCCCCTTCTAACAAAGAAGTTGAGGCAAACCCAAGGTCAAGAAGCGCAAAACTAAGAATAGCAACAAAGACAAACGAATAACCAGCATGGCTAAAAAAGAAAAAAAAGGAGGCATTTGGTCTTTTGCTCAAGGCGAAATAATTTCTGCCGACGGCTACAGGCGACACTCTGTGTGGATCGTATTCCTCGTTGCACTCCCAATTATCTACATGTGCTTCAAATTCGACATACAAGTCAAACTCGACAATATTGTAAAACTAAACAACCAGTTAAACAACGCCAGAACGGATATGATACACGTATCCTCAAAATACGGAAGCATGACTCGAGAAAGCGAAATGGTGAAAATGATTGACTCGCTACATCTTAACCTTAAAGCAACGGAACAGCCACCGTACTACTTAGACAAATGATTAAACAATGAAGGAACAGAAAAAGCAAAATAAACGAAAGCAAATGATGGTAAGCCGCTACAAATGGATTTTAGCGGCTTTAGGCTTTTTTTCCCTACTGATAATACTCAAGTTGGGGAAAACTACCCTAATCGACGCAAAAGAATGGAACGAACTGGCTAACTCTTCCATTCGCGACTCTGTCGTTACATATCCAGACAGAGGCAGCATACTTGCCGACGACGGATCTATTCTCGCTGCAAACGTGGTGCTTTACTCACCCCAAATTGACCTGAAAGCAGGACCTTTCAACGCTGATTCTCTCCTTTCTGAAACAAAACTAAACGAACTTTGCGATACCGTCTGCAAACTGAACCCAGCAGAATCTAAAGAAAAGCTGAAAAAAAGAATAATAGATCACGTCAACCAGTTCAAAAAAATCAAGGCTCACAACAATAGGGTCGAAAAAATTGACAAAAACAAAAGAACTGCAGAAGATACGATTATCAATTACGGCCGACTGAGAAAACTTCCTCTCGTCAAAGACTGCTTCTATCCTGAACTGAAAAATATTCTTGCGTGCAAATTCTTCAAGGAAAGAGGAGGAAGAGGAACATTGGACTTCAACAGCAAAGTGGTTAGGAAACGCCCTTACGGAAATATGGCATCACAGTGCATCGGAGCCACTTCAAAAGAGATTATCAACTACAAGTCTGTTTTTCACGGAGTTACAGGGCTTGAAAAGGCTCTCGACAGCCTCCTGTTTGGGAAAAAGGGCATTGGAAGCACCGTACAGATGACAACAAGGTTAAGGACTTGGGAAAAGGTCAAATCAATTGACGGATACGATGTTAAGACAACTATAAACGTTCAATTGCAAGACATTGTTGAAACGGAACTGACAAAAATGTGCTTTGAAACGGATGCCGAATGGGGAACGGCTATCTTCATGGAAACAAATACAGGCGACATCAAAGCAATATCAAACCTTCAACGTGACACTACAAAAAACGGAAAGGTTTATTACCGCGAAGGACTTAACAGGGCTGTTATGGGTTTTGAACCAGGCTCTGTCATTAAACCCATTTCAATGCTTATCGCTTTGGAAGACAACATTGTACGCCCTAACGAATACATAACAACAGGTGCCCGATTCCCTTATGCACACGGTAACCCAATTAGCGACTCGCACGCATACCCGGGACTGACCGCAAAGGACATTATTACTGCATCAAGTAATATCGGTATGGCGAAAATCGTTATTAAGGGGTTCGAGAAAAACCCCGCAGATTTCATAAAGAGATTCGAAGAAATTGGAATGTTCGACCCTATGAACTTAGGAATATATGGCGAAAGAATACCATACTTCCCGAAACTCGGAAACAAGAACTGGGACAGAATCGACATGACGAGAATTAGTTTCGGGTATTCAACTCGAATCCCGCCAATATATACTCTCGCTTTCTATAATGCCATTGCAAACGGAGGAAAACTTATCAAACCACGACTCGTAAAGGAACTGCTTAACGACGGCTTGACTGATACAGTTTTCGAAACGTCATACATCCGCGAAAGAATTTGTCGCGAAGAAGTTGCTGCGGCTCTAAGGGAATCTCTAAAAAACGTTGTCTGGGACCAAAAAGGTACCGGTAAAGCATTACGAAACAACTTTGTTTCGATTTCCGGGAAAACAGGCACAGCATATACACTCGTCAAAGGAAAATACGACCACACAAAGAAAAGACTCGCTTTCTGCGGTTTCTTTCCTTCCGACAACCCTAAATATTCTTGCATTGTGCTGATGAACAAGGCAAACAGAGGTGCCGCCCGCTCAAGCGGAATGGTTATACTCAATGTTGCCTTAAAAATGTATTCTCGCGGAATGCTCGGAAAAGGAAAAGATTTCAAAGACGAACCAGAGAACAATCCTTGCAAACCAACTGTTTATAATATGGCAGAAGACGAACTTACCAACGTCAAATCCAGTTATAGCATCCAAAGCGTAACGAAAATGCAACACCAACAAAACCAATCGGGTGTGCCTTCCGTTATTGGAATGGGACTGAGAAATGCTATAAAAACTCTTGAAAATGCAGGACTTAACGTTACTTCTTTCGAAGGTAAGGGTTATGTATATTCACAATCGCTTAAACCTGGAACGGATTACAAAAAAGGCGACAAAATAACCTTGTTGCTGAAATAATTTATTGAAAATTGCTTGATTAGATATTGAGTTATGAATAAAAAATTATCACAAATAATCGCATCTGCTTCTCCGATTGAGATTATCGGTAATGCAGATATTAATATCTCCGGAATCGCATCCGACTCACGGAAAATTGCCAAGGGATGGCTATTTGTTGCTGTTCATGGCGTGAATATAGATGGTCACAAGTTTATTCCTGATGTTATCGCGGCTGGTGCTTGCGCGGTTGTTTGCGAAAAATTTCCGGAAAAAACTCCCGACGGAGTAACTTTCGTTAAAGTGGCTAACTCTGCTGCCGCTTTGGGACACATTGCTTCGGAATGGTACGATAATCCTTCCAACGAATTAAAACTTGTCGGAGTTACTGGAACAAACGGAAAGACAACTACCGCTACACTTCTCTACGAGATGACAAGGATGATGGGATATAAAACAGGCTTGTTCTCAACAGTCTGTAACTATATTGACACAAAGCCGGTTCCTGCTACCCAGACTACTCCAGACCAGATCACACTCAACAAACTCATGAGGGAAATGGTTGACAATGGTTGCGAATACGCTTTTATGGAAGTAAGTTCGCATGCCGCTGACCAGCACAGAATCGACGGTTTGAACTTTGCGGGAGGTATTTTCTCAAACTTGACCCGCGACCACCTCGACTATCACAAGACTGTTGACGCATACCTTAAAGCGAAGAAAAGGTTTTTCGACATTCTGCCTGCCGATGCTTTTGCTCTTGTTAATGCAGACGACAAAGCAGGTTTGGTAATGCTCCAAAATACCGCTGCAACGAAAAAGACATATTCGCTTATGAAAGATGCCGATTTCAAGTGCAAGGTTATTGAAAGCCGACTAAACAGCACCCTCCTACAAATAAACAACAGGGAAGTTGAAGTCCTTTTTACTGGTAAATTCAACGCATACAATCTATTGGCTGTATATGGAGCCATGTATTTGCTCGGGTTTGACCCCGAAGACATTCTCATTAAAATGAGTATGCTCGTTCCTGTTGCCGGAAGATTCCAGACTTTTGAATCACCAAAGGGCTATACTGCTATAATTGACTATGCCCACACACCTGACGCTCTGGTAAACGTGCTCAACTCCATTCACGACGTTATCAACGGTAACGGTAAAGTGATAACAGTTGTGGGTTGCGGTGGTAACAGAGACAAGGGCAAGCGACCTATTATGGCTAAGGAAGCCGCGAAACTAAGCGACAAAGTGATTCTAACTTCCGACAACCCTCGATTTGAAGACCCTAACGAAATTATCGCGGATATGGTTGCTGGTCTTGACGTTACCGACAAGGCTAAAACCATAAGAATCACCGACAGAAAAGAGGCTATCAGAACGGCTGCCGCTTTGGCTGAAAAAGGTGACGTGATCCTAATTGCCGGTAAAGGTCATGAAGATTACCAGGAAATTTGCGGAGTCAAGCATCATTTTGACGATAAGGAAATAGTTATGGAAATTTTTAAAGAAGAATTAAACTAAGAATATGCTTTATCATTTATTTGACTATCTCGAACAATTCAACATCCCGGGAATAAGATTGATGGACTACATCTCTTTCCGCGCTGGGATTGCTTTGATTTTGTCTATTTTTATCGCTACAGTTATCGGTAGAAGGATTATCGATAGGCTCCAACTTATGCAAGTTGGTGAAATTGTCAGAAATCTCGGTCTGGAAGGGCAAATGAGCAAGAAAGGGACTCCGACTATGGGTGGTATTATAATAATTATCTCAATTCTAATTCCTTGCATTCTGTTCGGAAACCTGACTAACGTGTATATGTTACTGATGATTGTTGCAACAATACTCTTTGGCATGCTTGGCTTTCTTGATGATTACAAGAAAATTAAGGAACACAACAAAGACGGACTAAAAGGCAAATACAAAATAGTTGGACAAGTAACTGTTGGACTTATTGTTGGACTTACAATGTATCTAAGTCCAGACATCGTTGTTAGGGAAAACTTTGAAATGCCATCTAAAACTGATGACCAAATTGAGGTTAAATACAAACCGATGGAAGAAAAGCAGCCAATCACAACCATTCCCTTTGTTAAGAGCAATAACCTCAACTACTCATGGTTTACCCAATGGATGGGCGACCATGCGGAAACAGGAGGATGGATTCTTTTCATTATAATAACGATTTTCGTTGTCGCTGCCGTGTCAAATGGAGCAAATCTGACAGACGGTCTTGACGGACTTGCTACCGGAACGTCTGCAATTATAGGTGTTGCTCTCGCCATTATGTGCTATCTTGGAGGTAACATAATCTACTCTTCTTACCTCAACATTATGTATATTCCTGGGTCGGGGGAACTCGTTGTATATGCAGCTTCTTTCATAGGTGCACTTATCGGCTTCCTTTGGTACAATGCATACCCCGCTCAGGTCTTTATGGGAGATACCGGTAGTTTGACTATCGGAGGTATAATAGCAGTTTTTGCAATTCTCATCAGAAAAGAACTGCTTATACCTATTCTTTGCGGTATTTTCCTCATTGAAAACCTCTCTGTAATCATACAGACTTCTTACTTTAAATACACAAAAAAGAAATATGGTGAAGGTCGTAGAATTTTCAAGATGACTCCTCTGCACCATCACTTCCAAAAGCAGGGAAATGCTGGAATCGTGGCAAAATGGCAAAAACCGATAAACCCGATTCCTGAATCTAAAATCGTTGTGAGATTCTGGATTATTGGCATATTTCTTGCTATCATAACATTTATAACTTTAAAAATCAGATAATGAAAAAGATTGTTGTTTTAGGCGGCGGAGAAAGTGGCGTTGGCGCTGCTGTCCTCGCAAAAGTTAAAGGAATGAACGTTTGGCTTTCTGATTTCGGTAAAATTGCCGAGAAATACAAACAACGTCTGAATGAATATAACATTGATTGGGAAGAAGGCGGACACACGGTCGAGAAAATTATCGATGCCGACGAAATAATCAAGAGCCCTGGCATTCCTGAAGATGCCCCTATCATTCTAAAAGCAAAAAGCAAAAGCATTCCGGTTATTTCTGAAATCGAATTTGCCGGTAGATATACTAATGCTAAAATGGTTTGTATAACCGGTAGTAACGGCAAGACAACGACAACAATGCTGACTTACCATATCCTCAAAAATGCTGGTATGAATGTTGGTTTGGCTGGCAATGTTGGAACAAGTCTTGCTTATCAGGTGGCTACCGAAAACCACGATGTTTATGTTATAGAACTCAGCAGTTTCCAACTTGACGACATGTTTGAATTCAAGGCAAATATCGCTGTCATTATGAATATTACCCCTGACCACCTTGACAGATATGACCACAAGATGCAGAACTACGTCAACGCTAAGTTCAGAATCTTGCAGAACCAGACAGAAAAGGACTCTTTCATCTTCTGGGAAGATGACCCTATCATTGCCGAGCAACTAAAGAGCCTGAAAATTGAGGCTAAAATGCTGCCGTTTTCTGAGTTTAAGGAAGAAGGGGCTTGTGCATATACCGACAACGGTGTTTTGAACTTTAAACCAACAGGCCACGAAGGATTCAATATGCCTGTTAATGAACTTTCTCTACCTGGTCTGCACAACCTCTACAACTCTATGGCTGCCGGCCTTTCCGCTTCTCTTCTTGACATCAAGAAGGACGTTATCAGAAAGGCTCTTTCTGATTTTGAAGCCGTTGAGCACCGTCTGGAATATGTTGATACAATTGACGAAGTTATATATATTAACGACTCTAAGGCCACAAACGTAAATTCTTGCTGGTATGCTCTTGAAAGCATGAAAACAAAGGTTGTACTAATCCTTGGAGGCAAAGACAAGGGCAACGACTATTCTGAAATAGAAGGCCTTGTTAAGGAAAAGGTTTCTGCTATTGTCTGCATGGGTAAGGACAATGAAAAGATAAAGACTTTCTTCGAAGGCAAAGTGCCGGTAATTGCCGACACTCATTCCGTTGAAGATGCAGTCAAAGAATGTGCAAAACTTGCTAAACCTGGCGAAACTGTTTTGCTTTCTCCTTGCTGCGCAAGTTTCGACTTGTTTAAAAGTTACGAAGACAGAGGTGAAAAATTCAAAAACGAAGTAAAGAAACTAAATAAATAATGGATGAAGAAAAAACAATATCAGCAGAAGTGACGAAAGAGAAGAAAGGCAAACCTGACAGATACCTTGTTGGCGTTTACATTACCCTTCTGATTTTCGGCATTATCGAGGCATTCAGTGCTTCTTCAAGAGAAATTGCGGTGGCTGGAAACATTTACGAACCAATCGCCAAGCACATCCTTTTCCTCCTGATTGGCACTGTTCTGATGATTTGGATATCAAAAAAAGAAGTTACCCAATTCATCAAGCCTTCCCTGATTTTTGTTGGACTAACCTTTGTTTCTCTAATTGTCACAATGTTTTTCGGCAGTAGCGTAAACGGTGCCCAACGAGGTTTCTCTCTGCTTGGGTTTACTGTCCAACCGGCGGAACTGTCAAAAGTGGCTATCGTTTTTATTCTCGCTTACATCCTTGCAATAACAATGAACAAGAAAGAAGTAAACAGAATTGGAATCATTACCTGCGTTGCAATCGTTTCCATTTTCGGCTTCCTCTTGCTAATGCAAGGTATGACAAACACTTTGCTATTTATGGCAATAAGCATAGCCATGCTGCTTGTGGGAGGAACTTCCCCAAGAAGACTCGGCAAAGTGGCTTTAGTGTATGCCGTTATAGGCGTGCTCTTCTTCGCTGGAAAGGAAATATATGAAAGCAACCAGCTGGAAGACCTGCAAGGAACGGAGCAAGTTGAGAAAGACGGTCAAATGTTAAAACGTAAAGGAACGTGGAAAAGCCGTATGCAAGACTATTTCAGCGAATTGACAGACCCTCATCCATACACTAACCCCGACATCCTCGACAACGACCAGAAACTATACTCTTACCTGGCTCAGGCGAATGGTGGCATAATTGGTGAAGGACCTGGCAGTTCCCGCGAAACAAGCCGACTGCCACTCGCTTTCTCCGACTATGTTTACTCTATCGTCGTTGAAGATTTGGGCTTTGTCGGTGGTATTTTCCTGCTGATAACATTCTTTACCCTGATGTTCCGGGCGGGACGAATAGCAAACCAATGTGACAGGGCATACCCTGCTCTGCTGACGATGGGCATGGCAATGGTTATCGTTATGCAGGCTTTTTTCCACATGGCGATTAATACCGGCGTTTTCCCCGTTTCTGGGCAGAACTTGCCGCTGATTTCAAAAGGAGGTACTTCGATTATTATGATTTGCATCGCATTCGGAGTTATGATGAGCGTTAGCAGATCGGTTGCGGAAGGCAAATTGGGTAAGAAAAACCCGAATAGTGCTCTTCCCGACAATATAAATGCTATTAACCCAACTAAACAAGTTTGATTATGGGAAAATATAGAATACTCGTAAGCGGGGGCGGTACTGGCGGACACATATTCCCTGCTCTATCTATAGCAAACGGTATCAAGGAAAAATATCCTGATGCGGAAATACTTTTCGTTGGTGCGGAAAACAGAATGGAAATGGAGAAAGTGCCGGCGGCTGGATACAAGATTATCGGCTTGCCTGTCAGTGGATTCGACAGAAAGAACATTTTCAAGAATTTCTCCGTTCTGCTAAAACTGATGAAAAGCATCAGAATGGCTAAAAACATACTAAAGGATTTCAAACCGGATATTGCAATCGGTGTAGGAGGATATGCCAGCGGACCTATGCTGAAAGCAGCACAGAAAAAAGGCATTCCAACGCTAATCCAAGAGCAGAACTCATACGCTGGAGTGACAAACAAACTCCTTGCCGAAAAGGCGGACGCTATCTGCGTTGCCTACGAAGGCATGGAAAAGTTTTTCCCTGCCGAGAAAATTATCCTGACAGGAAACCCTGTTCGTCAGAATATCCTAAACTGCTCAAAATCAAAACAGGAAGCAAGAAGGGCTTTCGGTCTTGACCCAGAGAAAAAAACAATCCTCGTTATCGGTGGCAGCCTCGGTGCAAGAACCATCAATAACTGCATTGCAAATGCCCTTGACGACATCAGCAAAAGCGATTTCCAACTAATCTGGCAGACAGGTAAACTATATAATGAAAAAGCAAAAGCAGTGATGAAGGAAAAAGCCCCAAAAGGTGTTGTTCAAACTGCTTTCATTTCAAATATGGATGATGCCTACAAAGCCGCAGACCTCGTGGTTTCAAGAGCGGGTGCAAGTTCTATTTCAGAACTGCAACTGCTTGGCAAAGCGTCTATTCTCGTTCCTTCCCCAAATGTTGCGGAAGACCACCAGACAAAAAACGCTTTGGCTCTCGCAAACAAGGGCGCAGCCGTTATGGTTCGTGACGCTGATGCTGACAAAGATTTGGCAAGAGCCTTCTCCGAACTAATTGCCGACGATGACAAGATGAAAACCCTTGCTGAAAACGTTGGAAAAATGGCATTAAGAAATGCCGTTGACAAAATTGTCGAGAAAGTTGAGGAACTGATTAAAAAATAATTTGAAAAAATTTGTATTATGAACATATATTTTGTGGGAGCTGGCGGTATCGGCATGGCTGCCCTTATCAGATATTACCTTTCTAAAGGAACAAAAGTTGCAGGCTACGACAAAACACCGACTGCATTGACTAACGACCTTATTGCTGAAGGTGCACAAATAACTTACATTGACGACGTTAACGAAATCCCGGAAGAGTTCAAAAAGGATACTCTTGTCGTATATACCCCTGCCGTACCCGCCGACAACGCAATCCTTTCATTCTTTAGAAACAACAATTTTGAGGTTATTAAAAGAGCACAACTGCTCGGAAAAATAACACATGACTCAAAAGGACTTTGCTTCTCCGGCACTCACGGCAAAACAACCACTTCCAGCATGGCTGCCCACATTATGCAGTCGTCAGGAATTGGCTGCAACGCCTTCCTCGGCGGTATTCTTAGAAACTACGGCAGCAACTTTCTGCTCAGCAAAACAAGCCCGTTCTCGGTTATTGAGGCGGACGAATTTGACCGCTCTTTCCATTGGCTTAACCCGTACATCGCAGTAGTTACAGCAACCGACCCTGACCACCTTGACATATACGGCACTGAAGAGGCTTATCTGGAAAGTTTTGCCCATTTCACAGAACTCATTCAACCTGGAGGTGCCCTAATCTGCCACACCGGACTGAAACTAAAGCCACGCGTCGCTGAAGGGGTGAAAACATATATGTACTCCAGAAATGAAGGCGATTTCCACGCTGAAAACATAAGAAAAGGCAACGGCGAAATCATTTTCGACTTTGTGGCACCTGATACCGTTATCAAAGATATTTCTCTTGGTGTGCCTGTTGACATAAATATAGAGAATGCTGTTGCTTCAATGGCAGTATGCCACCTTGCAGGAGTTCCTGACGAGGAGATGAAAAAAGCCATCGGCTCATTCCTTGGGGCTAAGCGCCGCTTCGAATTTTGGCTAAAGCAACCTGGAGTGGGAGGTAAGACTCTTATCGACGATTATGCTCACCACCCAGACGAACTCAAGGCAAGCATTAAATCCGTAAAGGAACTGTATCCAGGAAGAAAATTATCAGTAATTTTCCAACCGCACCTGTACACAAGAACACGTGATTTCGCCCCAGAATTTGCTGAAGCACTTTCTCTCGCTGACGAAGTAATTCTTCTTGACATTTACCCAGCAAGGGAATTGCCAATAGAAGGCGTTACCTCAAAAATCATTTTTGACCGCATAAACTGCAAGAATAAAGCACTTTGTGACAAACAAGATTTGCTAAAAACCATAAAAAATTATAACTTTGAGGTACTTTTAACTGTCGGTGCTGGAGATATTTGCAACTTCCTGCCACAGATAAAGGAATTTCTTGAACAGGAATAAAACTTTTAAGGGTGAAAAAAATTCTTTTCTATATAGTTGCAGTTCTTCTGCTTGCATATTTCGTCGCAGCCTTTGTTTACTCTAAAAGCATCGACGACAACACTTTATGCAAGGGTATTAAGGTATATATAGAAAGGTATGACTCGGCAAATTTCGTCACAAACGCTTTTATCTCCAAGGAACTCAAGAATATGGGCATAAACCCGCAAGGGAAAAAAATTCCCGAAGTGGACCTGAACGATATCGAAAATAAGTTCTTTGAAAAGGACTATGTAGAATCCGTTGAATGCTATCTCCTTAGCGATAACAGCATTATGCTCGACATTATGCCGATAAAACCAGTGATGAGAGTTTTTGAAAACGGAAAATCATTCTATATCAACAAGTCTGGAAAGAAAATAAAATCTAACCAGAACTTTTTCATAGACCTGCCAGTTGTTACTGGAAAATTCACAGACAAATTTCCACCACAACGGCTGCTACCTCTATTAGTGTACATTGAACAGAACAAGGAACTGAAAAGCCTTGTGTCATTAATTGATGTCAAAGACTCTACAAACATTTTCATAATCCCTAATATTGCAAACCACATTATAAACCTCGGCAGTATGGAGAATTATGAATCAAAATTCAAAAAACTTGACAGGATGTATAAAGAAGTGCTTCCAGTGAAAGGTTGGAACTTCTACGACACCATATCGCTTAAATGGGACCACCAAATCGTTGCCACCCGCAGGAAACCAGGTTCAAGACTGAATATAGCCATTGCTGATGAAAACGACGAGGAAAAACCTGACAACATTGAAACAATGACAAGCGGCAAAACAAACTAACGAATTAACTTTAAGACAAATCATATAGCACCCTTTTGTTATGGACAACAAACAATATATTGTGGCACTGGAAATTGCCAGTTCTCACGTAGCGGCTACGGCTGCCGCTTTTGACCCTCAAACCAAAGACGTCTCTGAACTCTGTCACTTCGAAGAGGCGGTTAAGGATTGTGTCAGATACGGTTGCATTAGCAACGTAGAAGAAGTCCTATCAAAACTTACGCTTATTTTCAACAGAATTGAAAGGCATCCGAAAATCAGCCCGAGAAAGATTAGCAGCGTCTTTATCGGTATTGAGGCGCGCTCTCTACACTCTGACACCATAAAAATAGAAAAGGACATCAACGACGAGTTTCCTATCAGCGAAACGCTAATTAACAGCATCTTCCGCGAAGCAGAACAGGAATTTAAGAATGTATATATTCTCAAGACCTTGCCTAAATATTTCGAAGTTGACGGTAAGGAAATGGACCTAAAGCCGGGTGCTATCGGCTCTCATATTAAAGCTGAAATTAACGTTATCACTTGCAGAACTCAGATAACTAAAAACATAAACCTGCTGCTCGGCAGAGCAGGCAAGAAACTTGCAGGATTCATCTGCACTCCGCTCGCCGCTTCGGGAATAACTTTGACCGAAGAGGAAAAAAGGCTCGGATGCGTGCTGGTGGATTTCGGGGCTGACATAACAACGGTTTCAATTTACAAAAACAACCACCTGCAATATCTTAACGTTATCCCTATGGGCTCAAGAAACATTACAAGGGACCTGACAACCCTGAACCTTCTTGACGACCAGGCGGAACTGGTGAAGAAAACTTACGGCATCATCGACGACTCCGAAATACCAGAATCTTTACTCTACGGTATCCGCTCATTAGATATAGTTAACTATATAAAGGCAAGAATGGAAGAGATTTTCATAAATATCCACAACCAAATCAAACTTGCCAACTTCACAGAAGAGCAACTCCCTAAAGGATTTGTTTTCATCGGTAAAGGCTCTAAATTGAGAGGATTGGCGAATGCTATTGCCAAGCAAACAAAGATGCCGTTTAGACTCGGCGGACACATCGACGCTCCTGAAAGGTCTGAATACGCCGACAATATCCAACTGCTTTCTATGCTTGACGCAATCTCAGAGGATATCGACAGCAACTACACAAGCCTGTTCACTCCGGAATTTGCTATAAATAACGACGACAACGAAAACAAAGAAGTTGCCGTTGAAGAAAAGAATCCAGCAAGAGAAGTGAAAGAAATCAAAAAACCTCGAAAACAAAAATTCGGATTATTTGGGAAAGTCAAGAACTTCCTCGGGGAACTGAGCGATGCCGCTGCTGGCAAAGATATGGACGATGACGATGAGAATGACGATAATGACAGTATAACAAACCGCCGTTTCTAATTTTAATTGTCCATCAGATAGGAGATTGATAATAAATTGATTAATTTTGCAGAAAATTCTGAAAAGGATTTTCCAGTTATATAAATTGATATGTTTAAAGACGGTTACGATATAGCACAATCATCAACGGTTTTTCCACCGGAACAGGAATCTAAAGTTGTCAGTTTCAACGAAAACGGCACACCTATCATCAAGGTCGTCGGCGTTGGAGGTGGCGGAGACAATGCCGTTGACCACATGTTTGAGCAAGGTATTGACGGCGTTTCATTCGTCGTTACGAATACCGACCGCCAGGCTCTTGAAACCTCTAAAGTGCCTAACCAACTGCTTCTTGGCCCGCAAACATGCCGCGGTCTTGGTGCCGGAAACGAACCTGGAAAAGCAAAGAAAGCCGCTGAAGAAAGTTCCGAAGATATTGCTAAACTCTTCGATGAAGATACTAAACTGGTATTTATCACTGCCGGAATGGGCGGTGGAACGGGTACCGGCGCTGGTCCTATTGTTGCAAAAATTTCCCGTGAAATGGGGAAACTAACAATCGGTATAGTTACCATTCCTTTCCTGTTCGAGGGTAAAAAGAAAATCGTAAAAGCTCTTGACGGCGCTTCCGAAATGAGCAAGTACGTAGATGCTCTGCTTGTCATCAACAACCAGCGCCTGACTGAAATTTATCCGGACCTCGACTTCGACAACGCCTTCGACAAGGCTGATGATACGTTGACAATCGCTGCAAAAAGTATCTCTGACATGATTAATATGAGAGGTAAAATCAACCTCGACTTTGAAGATATTAACACAACGCTCCGAAACGGTGGTACTGCAATCATCAGTAGCGGTTACGGGGAAGGTGAAAAGAGAGTTACAGCAGCTATCAGAGACGCACTAAACTCTCCATTGCTGAAAAACCAAGATATCAAGACGTCAAAAAGATTCCTTTTCGTGGTATATTACTCTCGAGAGAATAACGACAGGCCATTCAAAATGGGAGAAATGGACGAAATCGACGCTTTTATGGCTAACTTCGCTCAAGACGTTGACGTTATCTGGGGTTCTGCCGTTGACAACACTCTTGGCAACAAGGTGAAAATTACAATCCTTGCTGCCGGTTTTGACGCTACTATTGGCGACTTTGACCAGAAAAAGGAAATAAAACTTTCTGACAGCAACGACCAAAGAAAAGCCCCTACTCAAATCAGCATCAAGGAAGAAAAACCTGATGATGACAAAAGAATTGAAGACATATACGGCCAAGAACTCGTTGCAACGCGAAAGATGGATGCCGTTGCTTCAAGGTATATAGTTCTTACCAAAGAGCAGATGGATAACGATGCCGTTATTAACTTTATTGAAAAAAATGCAACCTTTGCCAGAGGTATGAATATTGAACTGCAAGAGGAATGGAAAAACCTCGTTGCAGATAAAAACGATGACAACAAGACTCTGGAAAAGACAAATACAAATACTAAACATATATCATTCAACTAAATAAAATTTAAATATATGAGTCTCTTCGATAAAATTAGCGCCGACATTAAGGCAGCAATGCTTGCCCGTGATAAAGTACGCTTGGAAGCCCTCAGAGGCATTAAGAAAGAATTCCTTGAAGCGAAAACTGCAAAAGGCAGTGACGGGGAACTCCAGGATGACGCTGCAACCAAGATCCTTGTGAGAATGGTAAAGCAAAGAAAAGAAAGTGCTGAAATATTCTCGCAAAATAACCGTGCCGAATTGGCAGAAGAAGAATTGGCTCAAGCAAGAGTAATCGAGGAATACCTTCCTAAGCAACTATCTGAAGAGGAACTGACTGCTGCCCTTAAGGCTATTATAGAGAAAGTTGGTGCCTCTTCTGCTAAAGATATGGGAAAAGTTATGGGTACTGCTACTAAAGAACTTGCCGGAAAAGCCGAAGGTAAGGCAATCTCTGCTAAGGTGAGAGAATTACTTGCATAAAAACTACTAAAAAAATATATAATGTTAACACTCGCTGCTATTAAAGAAAATCCTCAGCAGATTATTGAACGCCTCGGAGTAAAGAACTTCGATGCAGAGGAGATGATTAATAAGATTTTAGAGTTAGACAAAACTCGTCGAAATGCTCAAACCCAATTTGACCGCAACGGTGCGGACCTGAAAAAATTGGCTTCGCAAATCGGCGCCCTTATGAAAGAAGGCAAAAAAGACGAAGCAGAGCAAGTTAAGGCTACTGTTGCCGAATTGAAAGAAACAAACAAGAAAATAGAAGAAGAACTTGACGAGGCAGCCGCTGAAATCACTGAAATTCTTCTTTCTATTCCAAATACTCCTTGTGAAATGGTTCCACGCGGAAAATCGGCTGAAGATAATATCGTGGAAAAAGAAGGTGGCGTTATTCCTAACCTTCCGGAAGATGCCCTTCCTCACTGGGACTTGGCGAAAAAGTATAACCTTATCGACTTTGAACTTGGTGTTAAAATTACCGGTGCAGGCTTCCCTGTATATATCGGAAAGGGTGCTAAATTGCAACGTGCACTTATTCAATTCTTCCTTGATGAGGCTTCTAAGGCCGGTTATCTTGAAACCCAGCCTCCATACGTTGTCAACGAAGCATCTGGTATAGGTACTGGCCAATTGCCTGACAAAGAAGGTCAAATGTACCACTGCGGACTCGATAACCTTTACCTTATCCCAACAGCGGAAGTTCCGGTAACAAACATCTACCGTGACGTTATCCTCGAAGAAAAAGACCTTCCTAAAAAGAACTGTGCTTACTCTGCATGCTTCAGAAGAGAGGCTGGATCATACGGTAAGGACGTTCGCGGTCTTAACAGACTTCACCAATTCGACAAGGTGGAAATCGTTCGCATAGAGAAACCAGAAAACTCTTACGCCGCTTTGGAAGAAATGAAGGCTCACGTTCAAAGCCTTGTTGAAAAACTTGAATTGCCTTGGCATATCCTTCGCCTTTGCGGTGGCGATATGAGTTTCACTTCTGCTATAACTTTCGACTTCGAAGTTTACTCTGCCGCTCAAAAGAGATGGTTGGAAGTAAGTTCTGTTTCTAACTTCGAAAGTTATCAGGCTAACCGTTTGCACTGCCGTTACAGAAACGCTGATAAGAAGATTACTCTCTGCCACACTCTTAACGGTTCTGCTTTGGCTTTGCCAAGAATCGTTGCCGCTATCTTGGAGAATAACCAAACTCCAGAAGGAATCAGAGTTCCAAAAGTTCTCGTTCCTTACACTGGCTTCGAAATCATTGACTAATATAGTCTATTAAATAAACAAATGGGTCTATCTGAACAAATCACGATAGACTCATTTTATTTTATAACGCTTCGGCGACGGGGGATTTTTGTATCATCGTGATAATATCGTAAGCATCGTGAACGGTCGGAACATTGAGAACAACCATCGAATGCTTGCCATTTGTGTCACGGAACTGGCAACGGCGCGGGTGCTGCTGCAAATAAGTTATCATCCGTCCAAATTCCGGCGAATTATAATATGCGGCATTGTCTGCCGACACAAAATAAAGAAGCATCTTCGACTGCTTGAGAACGATCTTTTCTATACCCAAAGACTTCGCCAAGCGACGCAGAGAAACGACCAATATCAACTCCTTTGCCTCATGCGGAATCTTACCGAAACGGTCTTCCAAACGGCGGCAGAATGCTTGAACGTCCTCTTCCTTTTCCATATTGTCGAGTTCCTGATAAAGGAGAATACGCTCGCTCTCCTGCGGAACATACGTTGCCGGGAAGAGTATCTCAAGGTCGCTCTCAATCGAGCAATCAGCTGTATAGGTTTTCTCTTCTTTTTCCTCCTCAAAGGTATCGGCAAATTCCTCAGTCTTCAACTCGATAACCGCCTCTTTGAGTATCTTCTGATAGGTTTCATAGCCTAAGTCGGCGATAAATCCGCTCTGCTCTGCACCCAAAAGGTTTCCGGCACCACGGATGTCAAGGTCCTGCATAGCAATATGTATTCCGCTGCCGAGGTCTGAGAAACTCTCTATTGCCTGCAAGCGACGGCGGGCAACGTCGGTAAGGCGTATTCCTGCCGGAACAAACATATAGCAAAATGCCTTCTTATTACTTCTTCCTACCCTGCCACGCAACTGGTGCAACTCGCTCAAACCGAAGTTCTGGGCATTGTTGATGATTATCGTATTAACGTTAGGCATATCGAGCCCTGATTCGATAATTGTTGTTGCAAGCAGAACGTCATACTTATGGTTAGTAAAGTCAAGGATTGTCTGCTCAAGCAAGTCTGGTGCCATCTGACCATGACCGATAACGGTACGAGCATCAGGGATAAGGCTCTTAACCTTTGACTCAAGAGTAAACAACTGCTCAATACGGTTATTGACAATAAATACCTGGCCGCCTCGCGACAGTTCAAAGTTTATCGCCTCCTTAAATATATCATCATCAAGAGCAGTAACGGTTGTAAGAATTGGATACCTGTTTGGCGGGGCAGTACGGATAACGCTAAGGTCACGAGCCGACATCAACGAGAACTGCAGCGTCCTTGGTATCGGTGTTGCCGACATGGTCAAAGTATCAACATTAACCTTCATCTGCTTCAACTTCTCCTTCACGCTAACGCCAAACTTCTGCTCCTCATCAATGATAAGAAGCCCCAAATCCTTAAATTTGATGGTTTTTCCTATCAGCTTATGGGTTCCTATGATAATATCTATCTTGCCTTCCGCCAATTCTTCAGTAATCCGCTTTATATCCTTTGGTTTCCTTGCACGGCTGATATATTCAACACGGACTGGAAAGTCCTTCAAACGCTCACTAAACGTGTTGTAATGCTGGTATGCAAGCACAGTGGTCGGAACAAGAACTGCTGTCTGCTTACCGTCGGTAGCCGCCTTAAAAGCAGCCCTGACGGCTATCTCGGTCTTTCCAAAACCAACATCACCGCAAATAAGCCTGTCCATTGGCTTTTCGCTCTGCATATCTGCCTTAACCTCATTCGTTGCCTTAAACTGGTCGGGAGTGTCCTCATAGATGAACGACGCCTCAAGTTCCTGCTGCAAGTATCCGTCGGGAGAGAAGGCAAAGCCTTTCTCTGAGCGGCGTGCGGCATAGAGTTTAATAAGGTCGCGGGCTATATCCTTTAATTTGGTCTTGGTCTTTTCCTTGAGTTTGTTCCATGCACCAGAGCCAAGTTTATTCAATCGTGGCTCTACGCCCTCCTTGCCTCGGTATTTTGCAAGTTTGTGGAGCGAATGAATGGAAACGAATATTTTGTCATCATTAAGATAAGTCAGTTTAATCATTTCCTGCATTTTGCCATTGACGGCAGTACGGACAAGACCGCCGAACTTTCCAACACCATGGTCAACATGCACAATATAATCGCCAACCTCAATCTGCGACAATTCTTTCAAAGAGAGAGCCAACTTTCCAGAACGGACGCGGTCGCTCTTTAATGTATATTTGTGGAAACGCTCAAATATTTGATGATCTGTGAAGACACATACTTTCTTTTCATTATCAACAAAGCCCTCGTGTACAGTCTTCAAAACAGGCTCAAAGGCTATTTTATCGCCTCGGTCCTCAAAGATTGAACGCAACCTTGCAAACTGTGGCTCATTGTCTGAAAGTATGTAAATCTTATATCCCTGCTTTTCATAATCCTTGAAAAGTTGGCTTATAAGGTCAAAATTCTTATGGAGCAAACCTTGCGGCGAGGTATCGAAAGAAAGTCGGGCATCATAATCCGCCCTCCCCTGATATGAATATTCAAAAAACCTCATTGAGTCAAGACTTGCTGTAAACTTCTCGGGCGAAACAATATTGAGCATTGCATTTGCATCACCCTCGCGGGCAATGACGGTACTCTGTGATATTGTTTCACCGGCAATGGAAGTAACCCGATTAAGCAGCCACGCCCTGTCGTGTACCAAAAGGATAGTATCCCTACCGGCAAAATCAAGCATTGACTGGGCATCTGGCGTGCGTCCGCTGATATTGTTGACAACGCAAATACTTTCCAACTGTGCCTCCGACAACTGACTCTCTATATTGAACGTTCGGATACTCTCTATATCATCACCAAAAAAGTCAACACGGTAAGGCATCTCATTGGCAAAGGAGAATATATCAAGAATAGAACCCCTGACAGCAAACTGCCCTGGCTCATAGACATAGTCAACCTCCTCAAAGCCATACTCTCGTAACCGCTTTTCAACTTCAACAAGGTCTGCCGTTCCCCCTACGGTAAACTGAATTGTCTGCGCATCAATCTTTTCCTTTGAAGCGACCTTCTCGGCAAGTGCTTCAGGATAAGTAACCACCCAACGCAACCTCCCGTCGCCCCAACGGTTAAGCACTTCAGCACGGAGAATCTGAGAAGGTGGGTCCTCCTGACCATACTTGATATCCCGCTTGTAGCCCGACGGAAAAAGAAGTACGCTCTCCTCTCCGTTGATATGCACAAGGTCGTTATACATATACCCTGCCTCATCCAAATCATTCGCAACGACCAGATAAGGCTTGGCTACTTTTGGCATTTTAGAAAAAAGGAAAGATGCCGACGAACCGCTAAGCCCGTCGAGCGACACACTACGCAATGACGAATTGCCGACCAACTCACTGATTGCACCTATTCGCGTTGGCCCTACAAGCAATTCACACAATTCATTCAGTTTCATACTGCGAAGATACACCAATCCAAACGCATTTGAAAGAATAATACCGATTTTGTCAGAAATCCTGATTTTTAGCAGGATATTGCACCAATCTCAAAATGATTTTGGCAGAAAATGTAAGAAATCTCAAAATCTTGGCAGATTTAGAACAGAATTTGCCCGCTACCTCCTCCACTTTTTGAATCGGCATTTTAGAGAACAACAGCATAAGCTACAATATATCTTTGCAACTGAAAACCAAACCGGTGGTAAGATTCGGGTAAAAATAAGGCACCCCACAACGGAATGCCTTAAAGAGTAAATTCTAAAATCTAATGCTATGATTAGTAATTTTCACAACGTAGTTGGAAATATGCTTTCGGATGCTTGCAAACAGGACAAAGTTCCGGAGCCTCTTTACCGAAATGGATATGACCACAGTTTATGCACTGCCAGAAGCAGTCACCGTCACGAGAGAAAACAACCTTATCTTCAATATTTGCAAGCAATTTGCGGTAGCGTTCCTCATGCTCTTTCTCGATTGCTGCAACGCCTTCAAAAGTTGCGGCAATGCTGTCGAAACCTTCTTCGTATGCCTCTTTTGCAAACTGGGCGTACATCTCTGTCCATTCATAATTTTCACCAGCGGCTGCATCTGCAAGGTTTGCCATTGTTTCAGGCACTTCTCCACCGTGGAGCAACTTGAACCATAACTTTGCGTGCTCGCGTTCGTTGCCTGCTGTTTCTTCAAAAATCTTGGAAATCTGAACGTAGCCGTCCTTCTTTGCTTTAGATGCGTAATAAGTGTACTTGTTTGTTGCTTGCGATTCGCCAGCAAACGCAATCTTCAAGTTAGCCTCTGTTTTTGTTCCCTTCAGTTCTTTCATCTTGGATTTCTTTTTATGTTAAACAAATCGTTTTGTCAAAGCCTTTGAATATATAACTGTCTGTACCAAACCCCTGGAGGCAAGATAACTGATAAACGACAGCCAGAGAATATCATTTGGCTTTCCACTCGTAAAGTTAACAAAAAAGAAATATATTACAAAGTAAAATATCGTTGAAAGAAACAACGTTAACAACATTTGACGCGTGGCTGTCAGACCTACAAAAACACCGTCCCAAATAAATGCAGCCATACCTGCAACCGGAACCAACGCCGCCCAATAGCGATACTCTGCCGCACAGGCAACGACCTCAACATCATCTGTCAACAATCGCATTATCCCGCTTCCGGATATAGTATAAGCAATAGAGAACATTGACATAACTATCACACCCCACAAGAAAAGACGCTTGACACATCTGCCCAAATCGGTATAGTTCCGCTCACCATAGTACCTGCCAACAAGAGCCTCGCCTGCATAGGCAAAGCCGTCCATAAAGTACGAATAGATGATGAATAACTGCATTATCAGGGCATTTACTGCAAGGATAGTGTCTCCGCTTCTCGCTCCTGCTGAAGTAAAGAAAAGCACTACTGACATCATGCAAAGGCTTCGGAAAAATATATCACCGTTAACCTTAAAGAATCCGTCCAAATGAGAAACGACTTTTCTAAATTCTATCACTGTGGCTATGGCATGCCTTGCAAGCATCTTCCTTGCCATAACGAGCGACAGCAAAAAGCCTGACCACTGAGCAGCAAGAGTACCAACGGCTATACCAATAAAGCCCATATCAAAAGCGAAGACACACAGCAAACTGACAACGATATTGACAACGTTGACAACAATGGCAACAGTCATCGGATAAACGGAATTCTGCATTCCAACGAACCATCCGGAAATGCTCATCGTTGCAAGTATTGCCGGTGCTCCCCACACGCAAATGCCGAAATAATCAATAACGAGCCGCTGAACCTCATCACTTGGAGAGATTGCAAGCAAAAGGAGCCTGCTTAGCGGATACTGCAACGCAATTATAGCAACTCCTATCGCAACAGCAAGAAAGACAGAGCGTGAAAGGGTAAGCAAAATATCTACATTATCCTTTCTGCCGAATGCCTGTGCTGTTATTCCGCTCGTTCCCATCCTGAGGAAACCAAAGTTCCAGTAGGTTAGGTTAAACATAGTTGCACCGACAGAAACGGCACCAATAAACGCAGTTTCTCCGATATGCCCGGCAATGGTCAAATCCATAAGCCCCAATAGAGGGACAACAATATTCGACACTATTGAGGGAACGGCTATACGGAGAATCCGCCTGTTCATTGCTTTACTGTTTTGTTATAGTCTTGCTGCTTTTTGCTCAAGAGCCTCTTTTGCCAACCTGTTCGCCATAACAACAGCCTTAGTGATATGGTCGCATACGTGGTCCTTACCAATAAGTGCTTCGATATTCGCTCTTTCCAATGCTGAATGGACGTTTGGGTTAACGCCGGAAAGAACAACGTGAATACCTTCCTGCTTTGATGACTTGATAAGGATTTCGAGGTTGTGGATAGCCGTTGAATCGATAAACGGAACCTTTCTCATTCTCAAAATACGCACTGTTGGCTTGTCACCCATTGAGCGCATCATCTCATCAAATTTTGTTGCAACGCCGAAGAAGAACGGACCATCTATCTCATAAACTTCAACGCCTTTCTCAAGGTCAAGGATTTCGTGAGTGGTGATTTCCGCACCTTCTGCAATATCAATCTGCTCGCCGAAATGGTGGATTTGCGTATTCTCCATAACGCGTCGCAAGAAGAGGAGAATTGCAAGCAAAAGACCCATTTCAATAGCGATTGTAAGATCAAAAACAACTGTGAGAACAAAAGTAACAATCATCACCGTTACGTCTGATTTCGGACTCTTCAGCAATGCTTTTACTGTTCGCCAGCCACTCATATTATATGAGACCATAATCAAAACACCGGCAAGACACGCCATAGGAATTAGGTTGATTAGCGGCATAAGGAACAAGAATATAAGCAGCAATACGATTGCGTGGATAATACCTGCAACCGGTGTGCGGCCACCGTTGCTGATATTAGTCATTGTTCTGGCAATGGCTCCTGTTACAGGGATACCGCCGAAGAAAGGTACAACAACGTTTGCAATACCCTGACCAATCAACTCTGTATTTGAGTTTGTCACGGTACTTGTTGCACCATCGGCTACCGTTGCAGAAAGGAGTGACTCGATTGCTCCAAGCATGGCAATGGTAAACGCAGACGGCAGCAAAGCATTGATTGTTTCAATACTAATATCTATTGAATGCGGTTGCGGTATTGAGCCGGAAAGGTTGTGGAAACGGTCACCGATTGTTTCAATGCCTGTTATTCCCAAAAATTCCTTTAGGAAATATACTACAACAGTAACGAAGATGATTGCAATCAGCGCACCAGGTAATTTTTTGGAGATATATGGCATTGCAGCGATAATACCCAAAGACACTATACCCGTCAACAATGTTGGCAAATGTGTTGTGTCAAAATGAGTGAAATATACCACCCATTTTGAGATAAACTCAGAAGGAAGGGCACCTGTCTGCAACCCGAAGAAGTCGGTAATTTGCGTTGAAAATATTGTCACAGCAATACCGGAAGTGAAACCGATAACGATTGGATAAGGAATGAACTTGATAACGGTACCGAGTCGGAACAAACCGAGGGCAATCAGTATCAACCCAGCCATAAAGGTAGCAATAGCCAACCCTGTCAAACCAAATTGCTGGATAATTCCATAGATGATAACTATAAACGCACCTGTTGGACCGCCAATCTGAACTGTGTTACCACCAAAAGCGGAAACAAGGAAGCCACCGATAACAGCAGTTATCAAACCAACAGTCGGAGTTACTCCGGATGCAATACCAAAAGCCACTGCCAACGGCAGGGCAACAATGCCTACAACAATACCTGCGATAAGGTCGTTTTTGAATTTTGACGCATTGTAATTCTTGAAAGTCGAAAACAATTTCGGCTTGAAATCAATAGTTGATGTTACTTTCATAAAGCCTAATACAATCTTTTTCAATATTTTTTGCAAAGTTACAACTTTTTTATCAATTAAACCATTAACCTGCATAATCAATATTTCCACTTCGGGAATTTCTCAGATCCCAGGCAACGGAAAGGGCTATGCAGCGGGTCATCAATATATCATCATGGTGACCGTCCTTTGCCCCATAACTGCCATTATCCTTTCTCTCATAAGAAAGATGCTCGTTTATTGCATCACTGTCTCTCTCAATGTACCGACCCTCGCGAATGCTCGCTATCTGGCGGTTTACTATCAACTGCTTTGTCTGCCTGTTGGTGTGAAATCCCGGCTTAGGCCGCCCGCCCCCTACCCTCCTGCGGTACAGATTGGAATAGGCAAAGCCCAACTCATCGAGGATATACTTTGAATTTTCGCCTTCGGTGGATTTTGTTTCAAGGGTATTGCTTTCAATAACGAGTAAGGCATTACTGTAATATTTTGCAATCTGCGCAGACTTCCAAGCAATAACGTCCATATCCGCATGTCCACGCCACTGGGCAACGGTGCTGGGTTTGCAGTCATCAGAGGCTCCTCGGTCAAGAACATAGATAACCGAATAGTCGGAATCCGCCGACCTGCCTCCAATATCAACAGTAACAATATACCTGTTATGACGCACCTTATGCTCAGGATACTCCCACACCTTGAACTTGCCCGTTGAATCAGGAATAAAAGAAAGACCACTTAGAGAATCCTCGCCAACATCAGCCATACCTCCTACCTCACCAACTACCTTTGGCGCACAGCAATTTTCTCTCATCTTTTCCAATGCCATAGGAGAGAAAACGACCTTGTCGGTAGCAGTAAATGCCTCAACATCTGTTGACGGAAATTCCGCCTGCATCGATGACGTTTGCTGGTACTCAAGATTCTTATGGCGATACCAGTTAATCTGCTCAAGCGTTGCTCCCATATTCCAAAGGCTCTTTTCATAGTCATCAAGAGTGCTATAAAATGCTTCAGCATCATCTATCGGAAGTGAATAGATAGTATGCTCAAACCACGGAATGAAGATACCGACCTTATCCGACTTTCCTGCACTGGCACGCAGCCATTCCTCGTGGAAGAAATTACCCAAACCGTTGGCTGTTGACTCCATAATGATAACCGACCCCGAAGTCAAGGCTACGGAACCGGAAATAGAGCGGATAACATTTAGAGGGTCTATCATCTTGGTCTTTCTCCAAAAAGCAACTTCCGACAGGTGGGCAAGAGAAATGTCGATACCCCTAATTGCCGCAGGCGACTCGGCAGAACAAACAGTAACAGTATTCGAGCGACCCGAAATCTGCGAGATATTCGCAGTTTTCTCGAATGGCTTGAATTTATACGGCTTTTCGGGAGAATATTCCGCAGGATAATTTATCAGGATATTTGAATAGATTCCCTTTAACGCATTCGCAGTATCCTTATTTTGCGCACACACTATGCAATTTGTATTGGCATTATGAATCAACTGCAACCAGGCAATATATGCCTCAACAAGAGTAGATATTCCGCATTGGCGCGCTTTAAGGATAATTGCGCGCACCGGCTTGCCAGCCTGACGCTGCTCCTCCAATTTTGCAAGCACCTGACGCTGCGGGCGGTTTAACTGCATACTGACAAGGCGGTGCGTCAACTTATCCGGAATGGCAACAGTCTTCGCCGCCCAAAACTCAAAATCATAGAGGAACCTCAACGTATCGAAATTATACTGGTCAAGGTTTTCCGCAAAGGGGTTTTCAACGACCATCGCTTTAGGAACATATACCGTATTCCCCGACGGCTCACTAATGGCAAGACGCTCACCGCAAGCCGCAATTCCGCGAAACGGATCATAAGGTGACAGCAACACCGCATTCCTTCTTGTATTTTCTTCATATATGCTCATAATGGTATTGGTTTAAGAAGATGAAACTGATTCTAACGAACCGCTGCTCATCAAATGCAAAGATAAAACTGCATTGGGCTAACAGTTCGCAAAAACACCGCAACACCCATTACAAGCCTATTTCATTCGGGAGATTTGAACATTTTGTGCAAAGATAAAGCAATCGCCTGCAAGCCGTTGGCAAAATGTCAAGACAATATGCAGGCGACTAAAAATAATGCTAAATCACCATTACTGTACATCACGAACGCATAACGCTCTGGCAGTCTTCGAATTGGTACTGCTACCAACATCATCTAATTGTATAATATCATTATCCGCGTCAAAACAGTATGAAGCATCACTGCCATTTGGCTGGTAGCCTTTAACGGAGAATTTTGTTCTTAAATGCTCTCAAGGCATTATTTGCCAGGAATAGAGTAATTTAATCCTTTTATTTCTTTATGAATTTTACTGTTTTGGTTGGGGATTTGATGATATAGATACCCGGTGAATAGGATTCTACATTCAAAAGTATTTCATTTGGGGTTGGAGTAGAAATAACAGGCATCGCTTGTCCACTAATGGTATAGACAGATACATCACTAATTTTTGTTGTGCCAGTGATTATCAATTCATTGCAAGCAGGATTAGGATAAATGCTAAGTTCTTCATCTGCTATTTCTTCCACCTTGCCAGATTTGTAATTATTGTCATACAGTTTGTACATTGCCATACCGTTAGCGGGGCAGTATTGGTAAATATAATAACTTCCAGCATCTATTTTTTCTGCAAACAGCCAGTTGAATGTTGAGTAGTTACCACCTGTTTCGTAACCGAGGTTACCGATTGGTTCGATTGTTTTTATAACCTTATTATCCGTCATATCCTTAACCGTGAAACCGCCTTTATAGTTTGCTCCACTGTTATATGCCAAAATCTTGTGTCCTGAGAGGGTGAAATAGTCACCGCCACCAGTGTTGTTGCGAGATGGTGGAGTTGTGGAACTTCTGCCGGCAAGGAGAGCCTCGCTTGCACCTCCGTTATATGTGTAATATCCGTTTCCGCGAACTTGGTAAATCCAGTTCTCTGCATTGTTTTGCTGTGGTATAACATATCCTGCAGTTGAGCCTGTCAATGATATTTCTTCTGAGTTATACGCTCTTACAATCTTTCCCTCGGCAATTTCTATGATATTTACGGCACTTTGCTTGTTGGGGAACATATAGATATATCCGCCTTTTCCAAGGATGTCACCAGAAGCAGAAATGAAGTTTGTTTGCCCTGCAAGTGGAACGGTAGCCTCTACCCTTATTGGCTCAGTAGCGGCTGTTGGGCTTAGTCTTGCCGGATAGATTAGGAACGCATGGCTTGTGCCTGTCTGCTTGTCGTCGCGGACGATAACATTTCCTGCATCATCGCAAGCAGTCCCCCATCCTGAACCGCCAGCAACGCTTCCTATGCAACCTGTCTTGTCGAATATGTATAGTTTCTTTTCCTCACAGTTATTCACATAGAAAAGTCCCTTGTGCGCAGCACCCTGCTGGGCATTAGTGCCGTCAATGTTTTGTGGGGCATTGCTGGTAACGTTACTGTTTTGCCACAGTAGTTCCAATTGGAAGTCAACAGCACCGGTATTTCCTTCTTCTTTTGGCTCAGAGATGATGTATTTTTGTATTCCAAATACTTCAGAGAAGATGTACAAATACATATTTTCGCCAACAGTTTCTATGCCTGTTGCGGTGAATCCTTCAGCAGATGCCGCTTCTGCAACTGTTGCTGTAACCGCTTTGATATTGCCTATACCCTTTGTTGCGTCGTAAAGTCTTGCAGAGTATCCGTCTTCTGTTGGATTGCAGATAAAGGCGTAAGTCTTGCTGCCATAGCGGGTGAAACTGATTGCTGAAGCATCTTTAGCGATATCACTGCTTAGAGTGCCGTATTCTTTCATCGAAACGCCTTCTGCAACCCAGTCAAATGTATATTCAGCCGCTACCATTGTCGGGCTGTCGATTAGGATATTTCTTCTGCAGAATGGCGTTACAAGCATTGAAAATTCGCCCCAGTTTGCCGTCGTGTAGTTAGGGTCATTTGCAAAGGTGGTATTCGTCATTTGACCAGATTTGAAGCGAAGCCCTACAATGCTGTAATCATCAGAACCAGTCTTGGATGTTGTAAAGATGTGCAGGTCATCAAGTGTTCCGCTTGCTGCCATTTTATCACCCAAAGAGGTGCTTGTAACTTTTGTGGAATAGAATGATTCAGGCTTTGATGAAGTAGTTGCCCATTTAAATATGCTCCAGGTTTCTTGGGCACCTGCGGTATTACAGCCAAGCAGAATGCCGTCTGCCGTTACTGCAATATCGCTTATGGTTGAGTTGCCTGTATCTATGCGTTGCACTTCCTTGCCTGTTTCTCCGTCGATAACTGTTATAAACGGCTTGCCCGTCTTGCCATTGGCAAGAATATACCAGTTTCCGCCTTTAGCAATGGCTTTTATTATCTTGCTATCAACAAAAAACTCCGGTAGAGAGTTCTTTGAAACTATCTCCGGAGTATATGATGATTTTACGATTGCAGTATTTTCAGGGTAGTCAATAGTGTTGGGAGGCAATGTAGCATCAGGCGACAATTCCGGAAGCGTTGACGGATCAAGAGAGTCGGTAGTGATGAAATCGCAACCATAATTACCGAAAGTCTTGTATCCGGAAATGTCGTTCGTTATCCACATATTCACTTTCAGCCCTGCCTCATGAAATTTATCTACAGTTGACTTGTCGAAATAGCCTTTCTGAATGTCAGCGTCAATACCGTTTGCAACGCACCAGTCAAAGTGGTTTGCCCAATATTGACCTGTAAGGAATTGAAGGCTGATGTCAGGATAGTTCTTGTGCAGGTACTCCAGACAAGGCTTCATGGAAGTCAGGATAATGGCTGTTTTTCGGAAGCCTTTTTCCTCAATGAGTTTAACAAGTCCTGGGAGATTTGACTGGTCATTGTTATTGATACCAGTCGCCCATTTGAGTTCGATAACAGGCAGAACGTTGAACTGCTTGCAGATGTCGAGATATTCAGCAACGGTGCATATTTTTCCCGTATAGGTAACGCCACCTCTGGTTTGCGTGTAAGTTTCTGCTTTCAACTGCTCAATAGTTGCTTTCGCAATAGTCAGGTTACCGCCCAGACGCTTTGTCTCATCGTCGTGGCTGATAATGTATGTTCCGTCGCCAGCAACTTTTACGTCGCATTCAAGATAGTCATAACCCTTTTTTGCACCGTTTTCGAAAGCCTCTTTAGTGTTTTCAACGCCCCAAAGGCTGCCACGGTGGCCAACGAGTTTCGGTTGTGCATAGGTCACTGTTGCTATTAGGAGTGTGACCAAACTGAATAATAATTTTTTCATTCTGATGGATTTTAATGAGTTAATGGTTTTTATTTTTGCATCTTGTTAAGCATCCGGCATATTAGGATGGGCAGGAGGCTGACGGCTGAAAACATAATTCGGTAATGGATTGGAACGGTCTTTAATGACAATATCCGATTGTTTACTTCCGGAAATATTGTTTTCCACTTTACCAAGTCAAAAGTACCCTTCCGCGCGTATTTTATCTTTGCCGAGAATTTCAGCAAGTTGAGGAATTGCGTAAATTCCTCCTTCATATCGTCTGTAAACCATTTCTCTAACGCTTTTGCCATTTTTATATGGTCATTTAGGACTCGCTCCATATTGCCTGTTGTAAGGGTTGCTGACTGACCTCTGCGATAGTGGTACATCGCTTCGGAAAGTATGGTGATTTTGGGTTTATAAACAAGTAGTTGAGTCATAAAGCCCAAATCTTCCCAACAGTCTATTCCTTCAAAAAATCTTGCACAGCATCTTTCAATAAGGTCTCTACGTATTATCTTGTTGCATAAGGAAAAATGCAATGTGTCGAAAGGCGTTTCGTTTAATGACGGAAAAATATTGCTTCTAAAGGTTACGGTTTTTTTAGAGTCCCGACTTTCATATATAAAAGATATTGCAACAATGTCTGCTTTATTGTTTATTGCTGCATTATACATAGTATCGAAAGCGTTCAAATCAAGATAATCGTCAGAATCGCAGTGGATAATATATTCGCCTTTAACAATATCAAGTGCTTCCTGACGGCTGTTTGCAACACCTTGACTGGTTGGGTGGCTTATGATTTTAACGCTTCCTTTCCTTGAAGGATATGATTCCAATACTGTCTTGACCGTAGAAAGGGACAAATCGGTGGAGCCATCATCAACAAAGATATATTCAACCTCTTTCATCGTCTGACCGAAAAGAGATTTGCAACACTGTCCGATAAACCGTCCCGAGTTTCTGAACGGAATAATAACGCTTATCTTTATGTCTTTGTCTCTTTCCTGCATAACGCTATAAAATTACTATAATTTACAAAATTATAAAATAAATGAGTCCTTTTATCTCAAAAATGCCGTTTTTGTTTCATCAATGAATATAACGGCATGTCTATAGGTGGCCTTTTCAATAAAAATCTAAAAACTGCGTTTTTGCTTTTTTCTCTTCTTCGTTTGTATTACATTTGCACAAATTTAAAATCCTAATAATGAAAAGAGTTGTCTTTCTTCTGGTGTCTGTGGTTTTGGCTTTCGGGGTAGTTGGTCAAGATAAGTCAAAGAAAATCCCACCTGTAGTGCATTCTAAAGTGGGTCAGGAATTTATTTCTAATGATAATTCTCTTAAAATTACAGTTTTGACTAAGCATCAAAACCATAATTGGAATGACCGGACAACACTTGATTCGGATATTCTGTCGCCTAAGTCAGTCAATGTTCACCCTAACGGTCTGAAGTATTATGTAAATAGTTTGGAGGGGTGCAAAACCGTTGTTTATGATTCTAAAACAGATGAGAAAATCAAGGTTATCAACCATAAATTTGGCGGAAAGGAAGCGTCATTATGGGCTAAACCGTCTGGACTATATACTTTTAATCCAGAACGTAAGTCTCCCAATATTTTTATGGGCAAGCCTGTCGAAAGCACTTTCTCTCATGGTGGCAGATATTTATGGGTGCCTTATTACAGAAGAAGTTATGACCAAAATGCGCAGGAGCCATCGGCTATTGCTATTATAGATACAACGACGGACAGCATTATCAAGATGATGGAAACAGGCGTTTTGCCGAAGATGGTAGCCACCTCGCCTGATAATAAGTACGTTGCCGTTTCTCATTGGGGTGATAATACTGTCGGCATTATAGATGTTTCTTCTGCTAATCCCGAGGATTGGAAATACGTTAAATGCGTTGTTGTTGGTTATCGGTTGAAGTTGAATTTCTCGGATAATGAGAAGATTGACCGTGATGTCCATAGCGGTTACTGCTTGCGAGGAACAACCTTTACACCTGATTCCCGATACCTGTTTGTTGGCTGTATGGGCGGAGGTGGAGGCCTTGCCGTTATTGATATGAAGGATATTGAATATAAGGGGCAGATATACGGTATGATGCCAAATATGAGGCATATACAGATTAAGGATGGTATAGTTAATCTCAGCATCAATAATGCCGGTTACATACAGAGGTTGCCCCTTCAAACCTTGATAGATTCAATACCAAATATAAAAAACAAGCGCATAACTGTTAAGGGTTGGCAATCATATAAGACAGGTTCAGGAGCCAGAACACTAAGCGTTTCCCCTTCTGGAACTTTTATATTTGTTGCTTGTAATTTTTCCAGCCAGTTGGATGTTTTCCGCGTATCAACAATGAAAAAGATTGCTTCAATACCAATGGATTCATATCCTGTTGGTCTTGATATTTCTCCAAATGCAAAGAGAGTATATGTAACCTCTCAAGGCAGAAGCGGACATGGTGGAAATTCTGTTAACGTGCTAAAAATTGACTATTTGCAGAATTAGATTTTTCGTGTTTTGGCAAATGATAACACTTCTTTCTGCACCTTTGAACCAAGCAATTTGTTTACCAAAACATAAATAGCAAAGAATCCAACTGCTTGAATAGCAATTGCTATCCATGGGTTGAATAGCGGCACGATAGCCAGTCCGCCCATTCCTAAGATTATTGAGATAACTGCGTATGGTATAACGTCGCCAATTAGGTTTCTAACCTTGTAGCCGGTATGGTGTGCGGTGAAGAACAGCGAGAAGATATAGAATAGTGCAGAAGCAATTAACTGTCCCCAGACAATTATTTCAACGCCATATGGTAATGTGATTAATATCAAGCCTATCATTATGGCGTCTTTTACTATTTCGTACCACACTAATGCCTTTCCTTTGCCCAGAGATAGGATATATTGGTTGTACAGAGATGTCAGGACAACAAAGATTCCTCTGACGATAAGTATCTGGAAAAGTAGAATAGCCTCGTCCCATTTTGTGGCAAATAGTATATGGAATATAGGTTCCGCTGCTGCAACGAGAAACAGCATGACTGGGAACACAAGATATGCCGAAAAGCGATTCATCTTGCGGGCAACCCTTTCAAAACGCTCCTTTTCTTCCTGCAAGCCACTGAGAATAGGGAGGAAAGAGTTTGTAAGTATCTGTGTTATCGATGTAACACCCATTTTGCTCCATTTGTCGGCTTGGGTATATACCCCCAAGTTGGCAAGGTTATAGCACTTTCCGATGATGAAGGAATATATATTTAGCGAAACGGTATTCAAGAAAGATGTTGCCATCACGCTCATGCCAACCGATAGCACAGATTTCAGTGATTTCCAACTGAATCCGAACCGCGGTACCCAGCGTGTTGCAATCCACAGAAAAGCCGATTTGGCAGCAGCAAGGGAAATGGTTTGCCACACGATAGCCCATGCACCGAATCCATTAAAAGCCAAAATGATACCAATTGCACCGGAAATTACCAGTCCTAAAGAGTTTGATGCGGCAATCTTGGCAACGGTCATTTGCTTCATCAACCTGTTTGTCTGAACAAGTGCTGTGGCGTTGATGATAAAAGAAAGAAACATCACTCGCGACATAGGTATAAGTCGCTCATCTCCAAAGGCGTCAGCAATTAGAGGAGCGGCAAACCATAGTATCACGTAAATGACAACGGAAGTCCATAGGTTAAAGTAGAAAACCGAGCAGTAATCCCTCTCGGTTGGTGTTTTTTTCTGAATTAAGGCGGCTGAGAAACCGCTATCAACAAATAGCGAAGCAAACGCTTGAAAGACAGCCATAACGCCCACAAGCCCATAGTCGCTTTTCGACAGGATATTGGCAAGGATAACTCCTGTTACGGCATACAAAAACTGCACGGCGAACTTGTCAATGGTGTTCCATTTCAAGGTCCGTGCTGTTTTCTGTTTCAAATTACTCTCCAACAATGACACGAGGACAAACTTCTAAGACTTGATACCCTGAAACTTCCAACTCTTTGTCAACAACAGGAACAGGCTTTATATTTCCTAATTTTGATTTAGATATTGTAGGGTTTCCTTGGTAGTAAACCTTTCCTGAACCAAGTCCGCTTATAGACAATGATTTAGTTGCTCTGCAGAATATAGAACCAGTACCCATTATGTTTGTCTTTACATTTGGAGCGACCAATTCCATTGCATCAATGTCACCAGTGCCGATATTCTTGATGTTTAGGTTTGTACATTTGCCCTTTGCTATAATTTTACCTTTTCCGGTAATTATTTTCAAATCAATTGTAGTAGCATCAACATTTTCAATAATAATGGCACCATTACCCTGCTGCTCTGCTGTAAATTTAGCCGTAGGTTTAACGTCCTTTACTGTTACTTCACCCGCTTTGGAGTTTTCAACAGTTGAAAGGAAAGAAGAATATACATATATAGTCGGCATTTTGACGCTTGCTGCCTCTTGTGCCAATTCTATTTTCAACTTACCCTTGTTCATATCGGTAAGTATATATGAGGCGTAGTCATTTTTTGTTTCAAAAACTACAAAACCAACAGAATCAGGGTTATTTGAATAAACAACGTTTATATTGTCGTTAACTTTCAATTCGTTAAATTCCCCAACTGGAATCCTAAATGTTTCAGCAAAAGCCGCTGTTCCAGCCAATAAGATAGAACAAAGAACTAAACCAAACTTTTTCATTTTGTATAAAATTTATAAGTAATTGTTTTCAACTTTTTCTAATATAACATTTAAACTCTCGAAAGAGTTTGCTTGGAGCATAGCAATTCTTGTATCTCTAAAATTTGGGATGCCTTTAAAAAGAGGCGAAGCCGCCAAATGTCGCCTGATATGCAGGATACCTCTATATTCATCGATTTTGTCGATGCTTTCTGCTATTTGTCTTCTTAGTAGAGCCATTTTTTCTGCATTTGAGATTGCTGGTATTTCTCCGTTTTTCAAGAAGCCTTTCATTTCTTTGAAAATCCAAGGCGCACCGATAGCCGCTCTACCAACCATTATACCGTCAACACCATATCGATCATAGTATTCCGCTAATTTTTGCGGGTTTGTGATATCGCCGTTTCCGATAATAGGAATGCTTATTCTTGGATTGTTCTTCACCTCACCGATAAGAGTCCAGTCAGCCTCTCCCGTGTACATCTGGCTACGAGTTCTGCCATGTATAGTCAGAGCCTTAATGCCACAATCCTGTAATTGCTCGGCAAGAGTAGTTATTATTTTGTTTTCGCAGTCCCATCCAAGGCGAGTCTTAACAGTGACCGGTACTTTGACCGCATTAACAACCGCTCTCGTTATCTGAAGCATTTTAGGGATGTCGCGAAGCATACCCGCACCAGCACCTTTTGATGCAACCTTTTTAACGGGGCAACCAAAGTTTATGTCTATTATATTCGGTCCTGCTTCTGCTGCTATTTCAGCAGCACGAACCATCGGGTCAACCTCTTTGCCATAGATTTGAATGGCGACCGGTCGCTCAGCATCATTTATTTGCAGTTTGCGAACGGTGCTGTTTATGTTCCTAACAAGAGCGTCGCAAGACACAAATTCAGTATATACCATATCCGCGCCTTGCTCTTTGCAGATAAGGCGGAATGATGCGTCGGTAACGTCTTCCATTGGTGCAAGAAGAACGGGACGCTCTCCCAAATCTATTTCTCCAATTTTCATAATATGCAAAATTAATAAATTGGAAAGACATTTTAAGTCTAAAATTCCGTTTTTATAGTTTTTTATGCTGGCTAATGTTTTCCCTCCTTTTATCAACCTTCGCAGGACACATCAGAATTGCAATCAAAATTATGTATTATTAAAAACAAACCCGGAATCTAAAAAAGACACCGGGATGTAAAGTCATTTATACTATTATCTGACAGGAACAGCCTTAACAGTAAAATTAGATTTTTTCTCGTTTGACCATTCAGCAGGTTTATCTTTAGAACCTATTGGGTAGAACCAGTTTGCATTTATTGGGAATCTGTAAGCACTATTCGTTTCAATAATTCCCGTTCCTCCCTCTGTACCGCCATTTTGTACAATATCCGAATTTCTCACCTTTCGAGCCTGCAAAACAGTTCCGTTAGCATCCGCCAAAACAACCTGAAAAGTATAATCCTTAACATATATAGCCTCATCATTATACCCTGCCTTAATCATTTCATCAGCCGTTTTGAAAGGGGCAATCATTGGAAGCACATAAGCGCCTTTAGAAACGACAGCCCCAGGAGCAAAGTCCTTCTCTTCAAGTTTAATCTCAACAAGGACTTTATTAACGTCATTTTCAGCAATCGGCTCCATAATAACATCCTCAGCGGAATTAGGCTTTGTCAACCAGATGCTCTTGTTTTGAGCCTTAAATAGTTCTATCCTCAAATAAGCAACATTAGTACCGTTAACTTGCCTTGGTATATTTGTAAACCATCCCATAACGCCAGCGACTCTTCTAAACAAGTCGATAGTACCAGTCACCTTGCCCACTTCAAGAGGAGTAATCACTGCTGCCCCACCAAAAAGTTCAGAAACGGCAATATCACTTTTTGTTTTGCCTGAATCAAGTACCGCTTTAGCCTCGCCGAGCAAGGTCTTGCCCACTTGCACAGCATCAGGAAGAGCAAAAGTAGCGCCAGAACAGTTATCCATACCAACAGCGATAAAAGTATAAGGTTTACCCGGTTCAAAATTGTTGTAAATAACCTTGTGCATTTTTGAAACAGTAGGTTTTCCTTCTGGAGCAGCCAAATCAGTCCAATCCACCTTTTCAGAAGCAACACACATCGCATTATTTCCTGTTCCGTTAAAAATATACAACTGCATAGTTTCTACGTGCTGGAGGTTTTCAAGTCCAGGTAAAACAGTTCTGGTTATCAAAGTTGGCGAAGTGCTAAAAGTTAAAACCACCTTTGTATTTACATCATCAGGCGAATCTGGCGAGTTCAAATCATCATTAGAACAGCCAACGGCAACCAAACAGGATATAACCAAGAGCACCGTCTTTATTATATTTGAAATTTTACTATTCATATCAATTGCTTTAAAATACAGATGAATCATTACATATCGCTTTTAGTAACAAGAGATCTTAAGAACCTTAGGTTCTCTTCCTTCCATATAAACTTTTAAGATATTAATACCCGATGTTGGATTTAGCCTGAACTCCTTGCTTTCCTTACTTGCCAAATCCACAAGCATTCCATTTTCAGAGTAAACCTCGCACCTATTCATCACATTATTTTTAGAACGCACAACAATACAATTCTCACTCTCACGGAAACAATAGCACCAGTCATCGTAATCGTTGAAAGCATTATTCTCCAAAGAATTTCCTTTAACCAGGAAGAACCGTCCCACATTTGTAGTCAATCTTCCTAAGGAAATAACTGTTTCTTCCGAATCTAAAGAATAATTCTTCCCGTTTTGAATATCAACCAGATACCAATCTTTCCATTCTCCCAAATTGCTTTTTCTAACAATAAGATTAACCACGTCAGGATTTTGCAGATAGAAACCCAACGGAATCTTTTCAGCATTATCCAGCAACTGAATATCAAGAGACTTACTATCAGCGATGCTGAACAAGGCTATATTAGGTCTCACCTCATTATCAAGCAAGAGTTCCGCATCTTCACCAGGAATATAATCATTTGAAGCATCTGCCGAAACTCTAATCAAAGCCTTAGCCATATTTTCACCCACAGTAGCCATTAAGCACAAATCCTGAGAAGTCGCCGAGTTTCTTTTACTACTTTTCAACAACATTCCAGGAGAAGAAGTCAACATCTCTTCTGTAAAAGTTATTTTCAGAGATTTAGTAACATTCGCAACAGTAACAAACACAGACTGCATTGGTGCTATATGAGTAAAATCAGCCCCATTAGAAACGAGTTCCCCATCTGCCATAATGAGCGAATTTGCGGAATTTCCGTCGTAAACTTTCACAGATGTAAGATTATTAGCCACCATAAACTTTTGGATGTCGATATGCGACATAAAAGGATTTCCTACCAAGAAAGTATTACCAGAAATATTATTAGATAATGTTACAGAAAAAGGCAACCTGATTCCACCATTAGTATTTTCATAAATGAACCGACCAATCATATTACGCTCAATCGGTTGCACAATTCCCGTTGGCTTATCCATATCCGTCACATACTCATAAGAAGCATGCGTTTTAGGGAAGCGGAAAGTTAGTTTGCCAGTTGCAGTCCCCCTAACCGCCTTTAAAGAAAATCCCATTCCCAATGAATAATTTTGAGCAAGATAGTTAAAAGGAGGAGTCCACCTTGTTTCATTAGGGACTACATCAATAGTATTACTTGATAAAGTTCTACCTTTAGCATTTGCCTCCCAAAGGCGCTGATAAATACGCGGGTTGAAACGGTTCTGCGGAGAATTTTGAGCGTCAGCATCAGTAAATACCGGAGGGTTTCCGCCAACAGGTATAAACATATCTCCCGTCACCATGCTGTGAAGCGGAGCCGACAGCATATAATACCTGTCACCTTCGATAGCCATATCAACAGATGCCTTCGAATAAGTAAGCAAATGAGTGTTCAACACTTCGCCACCCATTTCGAAATGGATATTGTTGCAAAGGTTTTCAGCATTAACCGTCAGAATAGGATAAATTGCACATCCCGCAGGAATAATAACATTTGTACAAGTCAATGGAGAGCCGTCAGACCAGTTTTCCCAATTATTCCAATTCGTATCAACAGAACCATTCCATTTACTTTGAAGGGGATGCACCGTGAAAGTTTTTGTAATTGATTTAGCACCATCTTGAGAAGTGACAGTTAGAGGAATATCCAACCCAACCTTAGGCATTGTACCTACCCATACTCCTTGCCCATTCTCATCTGTCAGAACATCAACATTATTAATTCCTTGAAAATTGCAAGATAATTTATAAATTGTGTTAGCATCTCCAACAATAGTAACGGTCAACTCATCATCCTGACAAATATTCTTGGCAGAAAGAATAAAATCAAAATCTCCAGGAACCACAGGAGGTTTACAAGTTGATTCATCTTCACAATCAGGAATACCGTCAGCGTCAGCATCTTGTCTAACAAACAGCCCATAAATCTTCAATCCGCTCAAAGCTTTAACCAAATCACCAGTTTCCAGCCTTACTTCATCGAATTTTCGGGTAGGATTCAAAAAGAGGTAAATTTTATCTCCAAAACCAATAGCATCCAAACCTAAGACATTCCACCCCTTTTTCTGGTCACCAGTTTCCCTGCCTTTATAATAAGTCTTGAAACTCCATGAGTCGAAAACATCTAAATTTGCAAGATATGTATTTTCATCCATAATAATACCTATTTGCTGACCCTTATCCAATGTTTTGCCCAAATTAACGGCAATATTTAAACCGACACCAACCTGAATACCGTCAACATAGGTATATGTTTCAATATCATCATCAACCAAATGCTCCAAATCTTTAATCAACACCCCTACCTGAGCAACACCAGTAGAACCAGTATGCCCATAGTTAATCGACGCCCCCATTGTCTTTCTTGAAACGACGGTGCTTCCACACCCAAGCGGGTCATCAGTATAACAATCATCTGCAGCATTATGCATAAAAACGCCGTAGATACGCATAGCGTTCAGTTCCAAATCTAAAAGTCCTGATTTCCAGAGCGTTATTTCATCAAATTCGACACCAGCAGGGACCTCAATACTAAGACGGACCTTCATCACCTCATTATCACCAATCAAACCAGCGGAAACAGTATTCCACTTAGAAATGACAGCATCATGAACGTATGATTGCGTTTTGTTATTATAGAGACGTATTCTAAAAAATTCCAACGCATTCAATCCCAGCAAGCCATTATTCAACTCAACGATAAAACCCACACGTTTTCCATTTTTGCCGCCAGACCACATTGGATCTGCTATTCTCTTCTTGACACCGATAATCTGCATATTATTAGCCAATGTCAATCCGCCAATATATTCAGCGTAGGTGCTCATATCGTTATCAATAATATTTTCCTTGTATTTAATATCAGAAATGCTAATCAACGATCCACTTGAGCCATGTATGCTGTTTGCAATATCCATCTCATCAGCAATCGGCTTATTACAATCCGGAGCGACACCTGCCGAAATACCTTTAGTAAGAGTAACAGTGTCCGAACAGCCATCTAAAGCAGTAGCCTTAAACACGTAGTCGCCAATCACGCCAGGCGTCATATTAGTCACCATACCGTTTGGAGAAACCTGCACCGTTTTATCTTCAGCAGGCTTACTAACCAACTCCCAGGTAACAGTTCCATCAGAAGGCTGCAATTGATACATTGTCTCCTCTGGGCAAATAACAGGATTCAGACTTAAATTCAGGTCATGATAATGCCTCTTATTAGGAGCCCCTTCAACATATCCATAATATATATGACGCGCCTTAACCGCAATGCCCAAACCGGAAATAATCAATTGAGCCTTATTGAAAGCCTGCGGTGCACGAATAGAAACATCATAGGTACTCTTGCCAATCAAACTAAGCCCAAGCAATTTTCCATTTATCTCTGTTACTGTTGAAGTACCATCCGCTCCCCATACTTTAATGAATATTCCACTAAGAAGACCCAAATCCAATATATTGGCATCATCAAACTTAAAACCCACTTTCGTTCCTTTAGGAAACTCCTTATCCCAAGAAAGTTTTACTTCCGCTCCTATATCAATAAGAATAGAAGGAATAATAAGATAGTCATCTAACCGATTATTCGTCAAGGGGTCTTCTTTTCCAAAATGAGGTTTATGGTTTGACTCAATCCCCGGAACATTATCTTCAATCAATTCCAAGCGTTTCGCACTGCCAACAAAAGCATACTTCACTCTTGTATCGCTAAGAGCCTTAACCTCAACTCCTTCAACATAAAGTCCAATCTCATCAAATTCCTTAGTTGATTTAGCAGAGAGCGACAACTCCGCATCTTGCTGCCCAACCTGAATCAAACCAAGAGAGAGTAATTCTTGATTTGACTGCTCCACCGTTACTCCTTCTTGAAGAACACCGTCAAGATAAAAATAAATCTTTACATTCTTCAAAAGGTCTAAAGAAAGTAACTTACCAGCATCATTAAGTACACAGAAACCCGCCTCGGTACCAGCAGGATAAACATTCTCCAAATCCTTTACTCTTAGCACAGGGTCAGAAAGCAAACCAACCTTAGCCAATCCCATCATCGAAGCAAAGTTATCAAAAGATTCATCAAGAATGCAATTCATCGCACTCTCACCAGAAATAACACCAGCAACATTTACCATTGTATTAATCATACAATTTGGAGCGAGCAATGCTTTTCGAGGGAAATCAGGATTTGTAATAACAGTCTTACCAGCCTTTCCATTAAAAGCAACTGCCATAAGAAGCACAAAGATTATTGCCTTCAGGTTAAATCTTTTCATTGTTTCTGTATATTAAATTTATATATTTTGTAAAAATGCTTTCAAATTAGTGACATCAAATAATGATGTATTGGCATATACACCCAATAACCCCAATCGGGGAATAAAAGATGCAAAAGCAGCCATTTACCAATCGCACATAAAAGAAAGCGATTGACAACTCAGGCAATTACCACTTGCCAAGTGCGACAAGCGAATTTTCACAACAGCGTAGCCTCCAATTGCCCCAAACAAGTCCGCCGCTTTAAAAAAAGGAAAATAATCCGGAGGCTTCCATAATATAGGTTATGGAAACTTCCGGACTACAATTTATTTATGAAATAATTTTCATAAGTTATGTTTCAAAAATCAAACTATTAGATTTCCGGTTCAACTTCCAACTGATTTACAACTTCCCAGTTGTCGTTCACGCGAAGTGTCAAAATCTGACCCTTGCTAAGATCTTCCGGATTTTCTGGATCTGTTGGTGTTGTAGGATTAGTTGGGTTAGCCACGTCCTTTCTACCGATAGTGTAAAGGTGGTTACGAACGATACTGTAAGAAGAAGCAGTTTCGTTTGAAAGTTCAGTGTCATTTTCAAGACCAACAACACCAGTTTGAGCAGCCTTCAAGTTTACAGTCCAAGTTCTTAGGATTTTTGCAGATGCTCCTTCACCATTAACCAACTGCAATTCGAAAGTAGTTTTATTTTGGTTAGCGAAAGGAATAACAAAGTTACCAGCAAATAAAGAACCATTAATTGCATTGAACTCTGCGTTGTCAGTTATAGCAGCAGGAATATCCCATGTGTCACCCTTGCCAAAAACGCCGTCCTTATTAGAGTCGCCATTAGCAAACCAGTCAGTTATTTTGATGTTATAAACGACATAGCCATTATCACCGCCTTTGAATTTAGCATCAGCAACAGCAGGAACATTACCAGCCTCACCGTTGACAACATATTTCACACCTTTGCCAGTTGTTCTGAAGTCAGTGTTGAACTTAGTCATATTAAGCGTCATATTCTTTGCAGAAGCAACCAAACGCAAGTGAGTGGCTGCAGTACCGTCAGGACCTACAGCAGGAATATTCATGAAATAACCGAAAGCACCAGCAACTTGACGATGCAAATAAAGGATGTTATTATCAGGATGACCAGCCTCAGCAACTACAAAGTTTCTCTTAGCATCAACCTTAATTTCAGCGATGCTACCAGCGAAGATTTCTTCAGCATCACCTGCTGTTGTAGCCTTAACAGACTTGAAAGTAGATGCAGAAGCCCAATCTTTTACGATTGCATCAAGACCCGGTTCATAAGTATAAACGCTTTTGTTTGAATTGTAACCAACGGCATATACCATATATGAACCTTCGTCAAGACCTTTTTGACCTTCTGCAATTTCTTTTTTAAGGTTCAAAGAAGCATATCTACCGTGGTCATTCTTTCCGTCAACAGTTGTACCACCATATAATTCACTGTCAGTTGTCCAGTTTGCGAATTCCTTAACAAAAACACATTTTTCAATAGTCTTTGTTCCATCGTTAATTTTAAAGATAGCCAATTTCACCTTGTCGATAGACTGAGCAGCCTCAGAACTAAGCAAAGGGCGGCCAGCACGCGAAGTCAAACCGTCACCGGTATTAACAACCTTCATAACCAATTCCTGACCTTGCAAATCCTCTTCTGGATTTCCACCATTAATAGGCTCTTCATTACTACAAGCAGATAACAGGAGCATACCTGTTGCTGCTACAAATAAACTCTTTTTCATGTTTTTAAAATTTAAATTAAACATTTATTTTATAAAACTTCATTCCTCAATAATCAATCCATGTACTTCCTCCCAATTATCGTTTACAAGGACATAAATATCGAACTTATTATTATCAGCATATACATACTTAACCACTGTAATTGAATTTCTAATCATTGTAATACCAATACTCTCAGGCTTTAGGCTGCAAATATTATCACCCCCCAAACCTGCATTACAATCAGAGTTCAAGAATTGCAATTTAAGCGAAGAAGATTCAAACCCTTTAGAAGGCCCAGTAAAAGAATACGTTACAATATTATTCTTTTCGTTCCATTCAGTTCTACTGTAAATATCAGTTAAGCGATCATATTTAAAGCCTTCTGCAACATATCTATATACATTGGATACCGTTTTCTCTGAAGAGTCAATAAAATCAGGCAAATTCTCAGCCTGAACAATCAGAAGACCCTTAGCCCTCTCCAACTCTACAATATGGTTTTCAGAACCCATTTCGTACAGTATCACCGCACTCGCCATATAGACATCCTGCTTAGCAGCATCTGCATGCTCCAAATCCGCACCAGAGAAATTCTCATCCAACGGTGCTCTACTTTTAATATTTCCCCAAACAGTAATGCTATACTTTCCATAAGGCAATTCAACAGGTAATTGAATAACCATCTCTTTCTCATCACCAGCAACATTTGCCAAATCACGCTTTTCAATAATATTACCAGCCTCATCTCTGACAATATAAAATAATGTTGAAATATATTCCCGGAAAGGCAGATTTTCATCTTTCCTATCAATCAAGCCTTTATTAACAACCGCATCAACATTAAAATAGTTTTTATCCTTTACTTTTAAAGTAATACGCAATGGGGGACATTTCTGTATCTCATCACGAATGCAAGAGGACATGGCAGGGACCATTACCAACAATGCCAAAAGATATAAAAACGCTTTTCTAACCATTACTTACCCTCCTCTTTTAAAAGTTTTCCGTCAGGATTCGGATATCTCCCCGATAATTGTCGAACCAACACACGAGCAGCATCAACATTACCGCTACGCAAGTAAAGCACGGCAAGATTATTCTTTGCAGTTTCCGATTCAGGAAAATATTTCAAAATGGTACGATAAACATCAATTTTCTGCTCAACCGTTTCCATAAGGGAAGAAACTTTCAGCAATTCCGGCTCATTGAAAGCGTCAGGACGCTTACCGTACATCTCTAACAGTTCTTTATCACTCGTAAAACTTTTAATAGTATAGGAATATACATATTCCACTTTACGGTCTTTAGACAGATATTTGTCGCGAATTTGATTCCAGCAAGCCAACTGGCGGATATGACGTTCCTGTACATCGTCATTCTTATCAGCAAATTTCACCAATATATCTTTAACCTTAACAGAGTCAGGATTACCATCCTTAATCATTGAAGCAAGAACAGGAGCCCAGCCTTCTGGTTTGGAATCTGTTTTTATAACCCTCACCAGTTCAGCCTTTAGCGACAACTGATTAGCCACCCATTGTTTAGCGGCATTAGCACGATTCTCAGCCAATCTGGTGTTAAAATGCAGCGAACCGTCGGCAGATGCCATACCGGAAATTGTAAATAGATTAACTGTAGCCAGTGAGTCTTTCAACACAGGAGTAAGTGTTTTCAGCATAGCCTTCAGTTCTTCCTGATTATTACCTAATTCCAAATTGATGTCATATTTGTTAATTTCAAAAGCCAAACGCGCTTCCCCTTTTCCGTTAACGACTTTAGGGCGCACTTCAAACTTCGGTTCAATCCACTTAATAAACAAGGACGGTCTGCTAATCGAAGCAACCTCAACAGTATCGAAACCGGTACATTCTCCACAACCGTCAGTAGAAACATAAGCCACAACACTCGCATTATCAACGCCTTCAGGAAGAACAACATCTACACTATAAGGCAAATCAAACGATGCAGAAGTATCCTCAACAGAGCGAAGACCATGAGCAAGCGTGTCAGTATAATTCTCCAAAACCTGACGACGCTCCATTTTCTTTTTATAAATGGGAGCATCAACAACAATAGGATCAAATTCACTTCTAATAGAATCCGCCACCATTAATTGAGGCACAATGACCAATCTGCTACGTTTTTTCAAGTAATCACTCGGGACATGGAAAACGACATCCAAATCAGCATTATACCCATCATTAGGTATTATTTTACAATTCTGAGGAGTCACTGTAATATTTTTTGTCTGCAAGTTTTTAGAAGCACACCCGACAATAAATCCAGCCGATGCGACGAGTAAAGATATATATAGTATTTTCTTGTTCATGTCAGTTCAACAGTTAGAAAGAGTAAATAAAAGAAATCGCAGCCTTAGTAATGCCAAAGTAGTTTTTAGTTACATTTTGGTGACATTTTTCACAAAGAGTTCTTGGACTTTCCTTATACCAAAGGCGAGCATATCCAATACCGATTTCTGCCTCCAGGTTCCAATGAGGTGACAGAATCCAATCATAACCATAAGAAAAACCACCTCCAGCCAAATAGCCATCATATCTTTTCTCCTTAAAACCGCCGTAATACTGAGCCCCATGTAAGTGAATGCCCACAAAATGCCCTTCGAACTTTTCACAGAACCAATATTTCAGTTCAGGCTGAGCCAGCCAAAATCTCATTTTCTTATCATCTTTAAAAGTCCAAGGATTATATGCAGCAGCCAGTTCTAACGTGTATTTCGGACTTAGAGCCACTTCTAAACCAATGTTTGGAGTAGTTGTCAACCAGAACAGGGCATTTGTTTTCAAAGCCACATTCTGAGACCAAACAGAAGTACATGCAAACAAGGATATCATGCACATCAAACTGAAAAGTTTTTTCTTCATTGTATACTATTAATATTCGGTTAAGACAGACTTAAAGATTACTACCTGACAAGCAAAAGCCGTAAACAAATTATTGTATTTGTCTTCGACACTCAGACTCAACAACCACAACCTATAAGCCTTGTAAACAATCACTTAAAATATCCTTTACACAACTAAGAGAATGTGAGATTATATAGTCAATAATTACATAATTATGATTGCAAAGGTATAAACTAAATAAAAAAGGGAGTCAATAAGAAAGGTTAAAAAATCTACAAAAATGGCTCACAATGGTTCAATATGGCATTAACCCGCACTAAACCGGATTCAGCACGAGTACATTTAATGATTATATCTATAAATTATTTTGAATTATGTTTTCCTCTTAATTCTGTTGGCGTTTTGCCGAAATTTTTTTTGCAAAAAGAAGAAATGTAGTTTACTGTAAAATCATATTTTTCTGCAATTTCCTTAATAGTCATTTCACTCATAACAATATCTCTGAAAAGTTTTTCTTTCTTTTTCTGTATCAGCCAGTGCTTTGGAGAAGTGCCAAAGCATTCGTTAAATTTACGCTTAAAAGAAGATTGAGACATGTTTAACTCAGCCGCCAATTCTTTTGCGGTCTTGATATTATTATAAGTTTCCAAAACCTTAATCTTAAAGTCTTCATCGTTACTAATCAAGGGTTCAAACAATCTTGCAAGATCTTCTTTCTTATACAAACCCCTAATTTCCATCAAAATAATATCTTGCTTTATGCGTTGAAAATGCGAACACAACAGACCATTTTGCACAGCAGTCATAGTCAATTCAAGTTCTTTTCTCAATATAGGATGAATATCAAGCATTACTAATTCATTAACTCTCTTATTTTCAGCACCATAAATGGGGGGGGGTAAAATAAACCTGGTAAGATCTTTCAATGCGAATTTGTTACAAAGAGAGATTTCATGCGTAAAGGAACATCTTATAACCGTTACATCAGTAAGTGCTCTTCCGAAAAAACTATCGCCCATTATTACAAACAGCATGTTGCCCGCCTCTACCTTTCTGTTTACAACACTTCTTATTGAGACCCTAATTTCTCCAGATAAAATAAATAAAAGGGACGGACGATTTATAAACTCTCTGATAAACAATTCACCCGATTCCAAATTTATTTCTTCAAATAAGGCATCGTTTCCAGTAAGATAATTTTTGCATTCAACATGCTCTTGTATATAAAGCAAGCCTTCAGGTTTGTTTTTTACTAAAGTCATATTCCATTACGATTTTGGTTTTATTTACTCCTGGTATCATCCAAATTCTATTCAATAGCACTTTACCAAAAAAAATTGGTTTAAAGTTCTACAAAAAATATCAAATAAGACACAATACCACATAATAACAATATGGGGATTATAATATTACCAAAAAAAGTATTAAAGCAATTATATATAAAACTTTATACTGAATAATTCACATTGGGAAAAGACTTTTATCTATCATCCAAGCAAACTATAATACAAAATTAAAAAATATTTTAACCTCAACAAATAATGAATGTAATTTTAGAAAAATAAAATTATGCTTTGGTGAGTTTTGCGGGATTAAGGTCTCGCGTTTTGTTTGTTTGGTCGAAAATCACTTTAACTGAAGAAGATTCCTCACCAGGCTTGCCATTAATTTCAATAATCGTCCCTACTCCGAAGATTTTATGAATAACAGTATCACCAACTTCAAAGGCCGCCGAATGCTTCTCTTCAAAAGTCTTGTCCATTTCCGACGCCATGCGACGAGAACAGGTTATCAAGTATGGGTCAATGTCGCCTTTTACGTTAATCAGACTGCTATCAATTTCCATCAGGAATCGAGATGGATATTTTTCCCCGCTAAAGGAAATGTTATAGCCTTCCGATTCAGTCAAAAAGAGAGCCTTTTCTGCCCTTGTAACGGCAACGTACATTAGTCTTCTCTCTTCCTCAAGGGCAGCCATTTTACGCTCCTGCAAAGCTCTGTAACTTGGGAAAATGCCTTCACTCATACCACACACGAAAACGTACGGAAATTCAAGCCCTTTCGCCTGGTGCATCGTCATCAGTTTAATTGTAGTTGAGTTATTCTTGAAGTCCATATTCGTATAAAGGGCAATATCCTGCAAGTAGGTATAAAGGAAGATATCATCCCCATTCTCCGTAGCGGTTTCTTCGTAGCGGTTAATATCGTTCATAAATTCCTTTACGTT
>Ed_p2__coassemble_809_pt1 | contig 37313 bp, 29 predicted proteins | sample Ed_p2__metabat2_low_PE_028 | metagenome-assembled genome bin Ed_p2
CAATATGTTGAAAAATATGCGTCGCAGACGCTAATATTTATAATGCAGAAAAAAGGGTGCGATTAATTTTAATTGCACCCTTTTTTTTGCCTTGAATAAACAGCCTATTCTATAGGCTTTATATATGGTTCATTTGGGATTATGGTTTCTTGCTGCTCATTCTCCTGCTCTTCTTTGGCATTTTGAATCAATATGCCTTGCTCGTTCATTCTGTATGGAACAAGAGGTCCGCTCATGGTGATGTTGAATGAACTGAAGTTTGAATGAATATACGCTTCACACCAGTTCCCCGTTTTTGGAACGTTAATCCGCACTTCGCAGGATGTTCCGTGTCCGTTAAAGAACATGCTGAAAGATATGGCGCCTTTCTTGCTTACCTTTTTCTTTGCCTTGTTTATTTTACCGCGAAGGGTTATGCCGCCTATGCCGTTTGGACCTTCCATCCCGTTTTCTAAGGCGATTTGCAGGCATGCTTCGTTTCCTCTTACGGTGAGAAAATTATAGTAGTCATTCACTGTAAGGTATTTTCCGTCATGAAGCCTTATTCGCTTTGCTAAAACGGCAAATTCAAGATTGTTAAGAGCATAATTCGCCCAAAAGTGGTCGACGGAATCCGTCATTGCTTTCAATGCTTTTTTCTCCGCTCTTGTCAGTTTCCGCGTATCTTCGTTATTGTCGGCGGCAGAGCCTGTAAATTGCATTGCCGACAATAAGATAATTAGTATTGAAAGTAAGTGCTTCATTTGTATGGTTTTAAGTATTTGGTTGCTTAGCAATTAAAGCCGCATTCTTCAAACATCTTGAAATCTTCAGCAACGTTGTTTCCTGTAGTTGTCAGCAGGTCGCCAATCATAGTTCCGTTCATGCCGCCTTTAAGGATTCTTCGTTGTGAGTCTCTTGACATTCTTGCCCTGCCTCCAGCAAAGCGGATAACCTTGTCAGGAAGGATAAGGCGGAAAATAGCCACAGTGCGGATAATTTCTTCTTCCGTTATCAGTGGGGTATTTTCCATTGCTGTGCCTTTGATAGGGTTGAGGATATTTATAGGAACGGAGTCAATGTCCAATTCTTTAAGTTCAAAAGCGAACTTGACGCGTTGCTCCATTGTTTCACCCATTCCGATAATACCGCCGCTGCATACCTCAAGTCCGATTGACTTTGCATCTCTTATCACTCTTCTCTTATCCTCTTGAGTGTGAGTTGAGCAAAGAGTAGGAAACAAATCGGAAACGGTCTCCATATTGCAGTGGTAGCGTCTTGCTCCAGCCTCTTTCAGTTTGATGAGAGTTTCCTTATCAACCAATCCCATTGAGCAGCATAGGTATAAGTTTGTTTCTTTTGACAGGTGCTTTATAGCATTGCAGAACTTTTCAGAATCCTTTAGAGAAACTTTCCTTCCGCTCGTTACCATTGCGAATTTGTCCACACCGTATTCGTCATTTCGTTTAGCAAGGCTAAGCAGTTCGTTTGCGTCAACCATTTCGTATTCCTTAACGCCAGTCTTGAATTTGTGAGACTGAGAGCACCATTTGCAATCTTCGCTGCATTTCCCAGAGCGTGCGTTTATGATAGAGCATGTGTCCATCTTATCGCCACAGTATTTCTTCCGCACTTCGTCAGCCTTGTTGCATAATTCATCAAGATCACATCGCAGGGCTATTTCTGTTGCCGATTCGATGGTTAGATTCGTTATGTCGAGTTCCTTTATTTTCATTCTGTCAATGTCTTTTTTTACGTAAACAAAATGGGCAGTCGAAAGGTTTTGCGAACTGCCCATTTGCTACTTTATTTTACCTTTGCTTCAATTTCCGGGGCAATTAGTTTGTAACCCTTGCCGTGGATATTGATGATTTCTATTGATTCATCCGGTTTGAGGTGTTTACGCAATTTTGTGATATAAACGTCCATACTTCTTGCGTTGAAGTAGTTATCGTCAATCCAGATTGTTTTTAGAGCAAAGTTCCTTTCAAGAATTTCGTTGACGTGTGCGCAAAGCAGGCTAAGCAATTCAGACTCTTTTGTTGTAAGTTTAGTAGTCTTGTCGTCAATCATAAGTACTTGTTTCTGAGTATCGAAAGTAAATTTTCCGATTTTGTACATTGTGATTTCTTTGCCTTTTTTGCCTTTAACGCGGCGAAGGATTGCTTCAATTCTGAAAACCAATTCTTCCATGCTGAAAGGTTTTGTTATATAGTCATCAGCACCGATTTTGAAACCTTCGAGGATGTCTTCTTTCAAAGATTTAGCAGTAAGGAAAATGATAGGCACTTCGCTGTTAACTGTCCTTACTTCCTGAGCGAGGGCGAAACCGTCCTTTTTAGGCATCATAACATCGAAGACGCAGAGATCGTATTTCCCTTTTAGGAAAGCCTTGTAGCCGGCTTCACCATCAGGGTAGAGGTCTGCATTGTAGCCTTTCGCTTGAAGATATTCTCTCAGCAGCATGCCGAGATTTTCGTCATCTTCGCATAGTAAAATACGCAATCTTTCTTCCATAACTTAATTGTTTATTATTGGTAATGTTATTATAAATTTTGTTCCTTTTCCTAATTTGCTTGTTGCCTTGATGGTTCCTTTAAGTTCTGTTACCATCTTGTGAACGTAAGCAAGTCCGAGACCGAAACCTTTGACGTCGTGACGGTTTCCTGTTGATACGCGGTAGAATTTTTCGAAAACTTTCTTGAGGTCCTCTTCTTTAATTCCAATACCGTTATCTTCAATGCTTATTTCAATTTTTCCGTCTGGCAGGTCTCTTGTATTGATTATCAGCCTTAGTGGGCAGTCTTCTCTTCTGTATTTAACTGCGTTGTCAAGCAGATTAAATATTACATTTGTAAAATGCATTTCGTCAACATTAACTATTGAGTCAAATGCGTTGAGGTTTGTTTCAATTTTTCCTCCATATTTCTCCACCTTAATCTTGAAGGTGTTTGCTATGTTTGCTATTGCGGCGTTTGCATCAATTTCCTGAAGTTTCAATGTCGCTTTCTGTCGTTCAAACATTGACATTTGCAGCACTTTTTCAACTTGGAAGCGTAGTCGCTTGGTTTCGTCGCTAATGACTGTTGACGCGTGTTGTAGCATGGTCGGGCTTTTTCTGACAGCCTCGTCGTTAAGCATTTGAGCTGCAAGCGAAATGGTTGATATGGGAGTTTTAAACTCATGCGTCATATTATTGATGAAGTCATTTTTCATCTCCGACAGTTTCTTTTGCCTGAATGCAAGGATGATTGTCAGCGTGAAGATTACCAGAAGAATTATGGTAAAGGCAAATGCGGGAATCATAAACTTTATAGATGAGAAAATGAACTTCTTCATTTCCGGAAAATATACCTTTATGAAATGTCTGCGGAAATCCGGGTCATTTGGGAATAGAGTCTGTGTGAATGTTCCTTCATCTCCTGCTTCTGGATTGTAGCCGCTTGTTTTGTATATGATATTGCCTTTTCTGTTGACAATGGCAAATTCGAATGGTATCGATATTCCATTGTTTTCCAGTTCGGTTTTCAGGAAAGACTTGACTATAGCAGAGTCAGCCCTTTGAGTTATCGGGCGGTTACTTGACTGGTTGAGTATTTTTAGAATAACTTCATTCAGCAGACCTTTTTGATAAAGGTATTGTTCTTTTAGGGATTCTTGATATTCTGTGAACTTCTCGTTAAGCCCAGTTGCAGGTTGCAAACTTTTTAGCGTGTATGGCTGTACTTCTTCAGTGTTGATGTTTACCGCTCCAGGGGCTGGGTCAAAGATGCTTTGCTCGATAATCATCATATCTTCCTCGAGGTATTTTTTTGTCTCGTTTTGCTCGAGTGCCGTTGTCAGAGAGTATAGGCTGCGCTTGGCTCCCTCTTCAAAATGAGACATGCGCATGGATATCATCTGCTCCATATACATGAATTGAACGTAGAGCAGACCTGCAAACGTCAATGCCATGATTATTGTTAATATCCAAATAGTTGATTTTTTCATTGCTTATTCTCTAATTTAGTTCGGACTGTTTTACTTTTACAAATGTAGTAACTATAAGTGCGAAAAGCAAGATTAATTTTAATAATTTTTTTCTGAATTAATTAAATTGTACGGAAATATTTGTTTTTTAACTAAAAAAATAGATGTTGCCGCAAATTGTCAAAATTCTATGAATATATTGGCACCTCATAGCCGATATTTAAATTTTTATAACAATAAAAGGCGTCATCATTGTTCTTTTATTTGTTAAAAAACAAACGATACTGTCAATTTGTTTACTCAAAAATAGTTTTTTAGGTGGGTTAAATGTGAAAATTGGCATTTTCTTAGTTTTTACCTTGCTAAAAAGTTAATTTTTTTGTCTTTTTGTTCTAACATCAGGCTTTTTTATTCCGAAAATGAGAGATGCTGCGTTTTTTTCTGCAAATCTTTACACTGATATACTTTATATGGCATTTATTATGGAATTTTGGCATCATAAATACTATTTTTATTATTACTTTTGTAGTTTGAAAAGTTGGCTCTATTTGTGATAGGGTCTTTTTGTGATGAAGAAGCATTTAATGAAGACATATAAGGTTTTAAGAAGCATAGTTGTTACTCTATTGCTTCTGTTTGTCTTTGTATATGGTTCTGCTTATCTGATCTTGTCAATTCCATCTGTCCAGCGAAAGGCTAAGGAGATAGGAGAACGAGAGTTGTCAAAACTTTTGTCCGCACGGGTATCGGTAGGTGCGGTATCTGTTGAGCCTTTTAGTGAGGTCGGGTTGAAAAATGTTGTTGTTGGCGACTCTTCAGGAGTTAAGGTCGCTTCTATTGAAAAACTTGGTGCAAAAATAGATTGGACTGATTTCCTTCTTGATGGCCGCTTCGTTTTTAACTATGCTGAATTGATTGGTCTTGATGCCCGTTTGAGTAAGGTAACGCCAGATTCAAAGTTGAATATTCAGTTTATTATTGATGCACTATCGCCCAAAAACAAGAAAAAGGAAAAAAAGAAATATGATGTAGAACTTGAGGCTGTCGCTATCAGAAAGAGTCGAATGACCTTTGACGTGCTTTCTGAGGCTCATAGAGATTCTGGAAAGTTCGACAAAAATCACATTTCAATCAGCCATTTGCGTGGCGATATAATAATTCCAAAGATAAAGAATGACTCCGTAGAAATTGATATAAAGCGTTTTGCCTTCATGGAGCAGAGCGGGTTTATTCTTAGTGACTTAACGATGAATGTCAATGTTTATCCTGATAGAATGTCGGTTAAGAATCTAAAGGTTGCTCTTCCTAATTCATTGGTAGTTCCAGAAGATATAGATGTTTCTTATGAATCTTTGCAGACTATAGGTACTGATATCAAGAAGTCTCCATTATCATTGGTGATTGTTAATTCTTATGTTAATCTGTCAGATTTTTCAGCCTTTGTTCCTGAATTAAAAAATCTCCGCGAGCCTGTTTACATAACTTGTTCAGTTAAGGGTAATATGGAAAAGGTTAGGATAGAAACAATAGATTTAAGTACTGAGAATGAGGCACTAACGCTTAAAACGTCGGGCTATCTATTTCACGTAGGCGATAAAAAGCGGATGAGTATTGTTTTGCCTAACATCCGATTGCATTCTGAAGCGGGAGATATGCTTGAAAAAGTAAAGGCTTCAGCACCTGTTAAACCAGAAGTTGCTGACATTATTTCTGCTGTGGATTTTTTAACGGTTAACGGTTCTCTGACTGTTAATCATGAAAAGATTTTCTATGCAGGAAGCATAGCAACGGCTTTGGGTAGCATTTCTACTAATATGAGTGCATTCAGAACCGAAGATGGCAGACCTTACAGTTTTAGGGGAGAGGTTGGCTCAAAAAATTTAAAGTTGGGCAAGATATCAAAGAAGGAAGGTTTGCTTAACGAATTGTCGTTTAGTGTCAAGGCAAATCTGAATATGGCAAATAAAAGGCACCCGAAGGGCAGTGTAAACGGGAAGATAAATTATATTGACCTTAAAGGGTATAGATACAATAATATCCTTGCGGATTTGAGTATCGACGGCAAGCAGTATGATGGTTCGGTAATTCTGCATGACGAAAATGCTAATATAGATATATCAGGTTCTTTTAAGCCAGATGCAGAGCATACATTGATTGATGTTGTTGCAAAGGTTGACGGAGTTGATTTAAATAAGCTGAATCTTTCCAATAAGTATCCTGACCATAAACTCGGAGGGGTGATAACAGTCGCTTTTACAGGAAATAACCTTGATAATATAGAAGGAGATTTGCTTGTTTCTGATATCAGATTCCGTAATGAGGAAGATAATGGCGTTAGGATAGACCATTTTGATGTTACGTTTAGAAAAAAAGATGAGGGAAAGTATTTAACGGTAAATTCAGACGTTGTCAATGGATATATTGAGGGTAAGGCTAATTTCGCTGGTCTTGGAGCCTCTATTAACAAAATCGTATCTGGCGTTTTTCCTGCTTTGTCATGCTATTTGCCCAAGATTAATGAAGACCCGAAGAAAAAGACATTTCCAAATAGTTTCAACTATTTCTTCCAGTTGGCTGAGAATAATGAATTGACTTCATTTTTTAAATTACCAGTTACTATTGTTCACCCTATAAAAATTAGTGGAGTTATTGATGATGTTAGGCAGAATGCAACTCTTGGTATTGATGCGCCTTATATTGTTCAGGGAAAGAAAGTTATAGAGAAGACCAGTCTGTCATTAAATGTTGATGGAGGTAATAATATAATGAGTATGAATGCTGTTACGCAGTTAAATCATAAAAACGGAAATATCCTCCTTGTGTTTAACGGGAACGGAGCAAGTAACCGCTTCGATTCGGATATAAACTGGCATTATGACCGTAAGCGTAATTTTTCGGGGAAAGTAAGTCTTTCAACGTTGCTTTGTGACAGTATATCTAAAGAGAGGTTTATTGCGGATATTAAAGTTAATCCAACAACATTTAGTGTTAATGACACTATTTGGCATATCTCTCCAGCAAATGTAGAAGTTGATGGTAAGGAAATTACTGTTGATGGGGTGCATGTTTTCAGAGACAATCAGTTCGTTAAAATTAATGGAAAGGCATCGCCTAATCCTGATGACGTTATAAAATTACAACTCAGTTCGATAGATCTTGGCTATATTTTTGAAACTTTGAAGATTAATCATGTCGCATTTAGCGGTGAGGCTACAGGCGACTTCTATGCTTCTTCACTATTTACAAAAACGCCTAAATTGAATACTCCCAAACTGCATGTAAAGAATTTCTGCTATCATAAAGCCTTGCTGGGAGAGGCGGTATTAAACAGTTCTTGGGATAATGCAACAAAAGGAATTATGATTAATGCAGATATTTCTCAGCCTAACAAGAGAAAAACATACGTTCGTGGAGGAGTGTATCTTGGGAGGGATTCCCTTGGTTTCAAATTCATTACTGATAGGGTAAATGTTAAGATATTAAAGCCTTTTATGGCTGCATTTACATCTGATATAACTGGAGAGGCTTCAGGAACATGCGAGCTTTACGGAACGTTTAAAAATGTTAATGTCCGTGGCAGGATGTTTGCTCATGACTTTAGAATGAAGGTTGATTTTACCAATTCTTATTATACTGTCAGTGATTCAGTTATTCTTGAGCCTGGAAAGATAACAATACGTCCAACTGTCATTCATGATGATTTTGGCAATACGGCAACTTTGAGAGGTGAGGTAACGCATGATTATTTCCATAGTGCAAATTTTGATTTTGCTGTTACGAATGCCCGCAATATGCTTGTTTACAATACTAATGAGAAAATTAATCCATTCTGGTATGGCCGTGTTTTTGCAAACGGCTCGGCGTATATTCAAGGCGTTCCTGGAAAGGTTAATATAGATATTAATATGGCTGCTGCTCCGAAATCGTCGTTTACTTTTGTCCTTTCAGATAAGGAAGAGGCAGGAGAATATTCATTTATCACATTCACAGACAAGAAGAAGGAGCAGAGAGAGAAAGAAGAGCAGGAAAAGAAACCGAAATTCCTGAATGTTCTGAAGCAAGTTGACAAGGAGGTAAATCCATCGCTGTTTGATATGAACCTTCAGTTAGAGGCTAATCCTAATGTCGATGTGACTTTGGTTATGGACCCTGAAGGTGGTGATAAAATCAGGGCAATTGGTAGCGGAAACTTGCAAATAAAATATTCTACGAATGAAGAGATGAAGATGTTTGGCAACTATACAGTAGAGAGTGGCAGGTATAACTTTACTCTTCAAGACATTATTCTTAGAGAATTTGCAATCCGACAAGGAGCAACGATATCGTTCCAGGGAGATCCCTTGAAGGCTGTTGCAAATCTTACAGCCGCTTATTCAACAAACGCAAATCTACAGGATTTGGATGAGTCGTTTGCCGAGGACAGGGATTTAAACAGAACACTTGTTCCTGTTAATGCGTTGCTTTATCTTACAGGCGTTATCTCTCAGCCGGAGATTGCTTTTGACCTTGAGTTCCCGACTCTTACTCAGGATGTTTACAGAAAGGTTAAAAGTATAATTAGTACTGATGATATGATGAATCAGCAGATAATTTATTTGCTGGCTCTTAGCCGATTCTATACTCCTGAATATATGGGCGGGCAGAATCACGGCAATGAACTTGCGTCTGTTGCTTCATCAACTATTTCAAGCCAGTTGACCAATATGCTCGGGCAGATTAGTGACAAGTGGACCATTGCCCCTAATTTCCATACAGATAAAGGTGATTTTTCAGATATGGAGGTTGAATTGGCTCTGTCGAGCAGATTGTTGAACAACAGATTGCTGCTTAACGGAAATTTCGGATATTCCGATAATGCGATGAATAATAATAATTTTATCGGAGACTTCGATATTGAATACCTTTTGACTAAAAACGGAAATTTCCGATTGAAGGCTTATAACAGATATAATGACCAAAATTACTATATACGCAACTCTTTAACAACACAAGGTGTTGGAATTATGTTTAAGCACGATTTTGACAGCATTTTTAAGCGCAAAAAAAGAAACAAGAATAAAAAAGAATAATTTGGATACAGATTCAGTGCCAAGAAACTAATTTGTAAACAATTAAATTGCTAAATTCATTATTTTTATGGATAATGCAATCTTGTAAATGAAATTTTGCTATCTTTGTTTATTATTAAATTATTATTATGAAATTCATATTGAAAATATACCAGTGGGTGATAGCGATGCCTATTCTCATTGTTTTAACAGTAATTACAGCCTTGCTGACAATATTTGTAAGCGCATTAGGCATGAGTTCTACTTTGGGCTACTATATACCGCATATTTGGGCTAAGTCTTGGTGTTTTCTGATGTTTGTAAAAGTGGAAATAAGGGGTAGGGAGAATATAGATAAAAAAACTTCTTATGTCTTTGTTGCAAACCATCAGGGTGCTTATGATATTTTTGTCATTTTCGGATATCTTAACCACGTTTTTAAGTGGATGATGAAAAAAAGTCTTGAGAAGATTCCTTTTGTAGGTATGGCGTGCAAGGTTTCAAAGAATATAATGGTTGATAGGTCATCAGCATCTGCAATTCAGAAGACAATGAATAGTGCAAAGGAAATCCTTAAAGACGGTATTTCTTTGGTTGTATTTCCGGAAGGTTCACGCACTCCCGACGGAAAAATGAAACCTTTTAAAAGAGGAGCATTTATGCTTGCAACTGAATTTGGCTTGCCCATTGTTCCGATAACAATAGACGGTTCGTATAAAGTTATGAGAAAAGATACTTTCACAATAACCCCAGGTAAGATTATTCTGACTATCCATAAGCCTATCATGCAACCAGCAGAAAAGAGCAAGGAGGCTATGGAGAAGATGATGAACGACAGTTTTGCAACAATTAAATCTGCTTTGCCGAATGAATAAACGGTTGTTGCAGTTTGTTCTTGCCGCTATTCTTGGCGGCTTTGCTTCTTTTGCTAATGCGGAGAATGCAGTTGCTGATTCGCTTGCTCTTGATTCAGCAAAGGTTGTTTCCGTTTCCGACAAGCAGGTGTTGCAACCTGTGACAGATGGACCTGGACTTATGGTTGCAGATTCTATAGTTGCTGATTCTGTTGCTCCAAGAAAGAAAAACTTCTTTATAAAGGTTCGTGACTATTTTAGAAATTCAAATCACTATGACCCGTCTAAAAAGATGGATTTTGGTATTATTGGCGGTCCGCACTTCAGTTCTGCTTCGGGAGTGGGTATTGGGCTTGTTGCTTCTGGACTTTATACCCTTGACAGGTCTAACCCGAAATTGCCGCTTTCTAATATGTCAATCTTTGCGAATTTGACAACTAAAGGCTTGTTTATGGTCGGAGTTAGAGGTAATAATATTTTCAAGGATGAGAAGTACCGTTTAGATTACAGTACCTACGTCTTTACTTTCCCATCAAAACTATGGGGTATTGGTTATGATGCAGGTAACCTTGATGATAATGAGACGGATTACAGTCGTTTTAAGTTCGAAATAAAGCCAAGATTCCTTTTCAAAATAGCAAATCATACTTATATCGGACCATTGCTTAATTCGCAGTATCTTAAAGTGTCTAAATTTTCTGAGGAAGGTCAGACTCTTATGGGGTCAACCGATTTGGAGTACTTCACATTTGGAGGAGGTCTTTCATTTATGTATGACTCCCGTGATATTATCCTAAATGCAACGCGAGGCTGGTTTGTTCAGTTGGACCAGATATTTAATCCTTCATGGTTGGGTAATGATTATGTTTATCATTGGACTGATTTAACAGTTTCAACATATAAGAAAGCGTGGAAGGGGGCTGTGATTGCCGGTGAATTCCACTCGCTGTTTAACTATAACAACGTTCCGTGGCCGATGCTTGCAACAGTAGGTGGTCAGAACCGAATGAGAGGATATTTTGAAGGCCGCTACCGTGATAAAAACATAATGGAACTACAGGTCGAATTACGTCAGCACATAATGAAGCGCAGCGGTATTGTTGTGTGGGTGGGCGCTGCAAATGTTTTCCCTTCATTTAAGGATATCCGTTTCAAGAAGATTCTTCCTAATGGTGGTGTTGGTTACCGTTGGGCGTTCAAGCAGGGTGTAAATGTTCGCTTTGACCTTGGAGTTACGAAAAACGGTGTTGGCTTCCTGTTTAATATTAATGAGGCATTCTAAAGTTGCAAGGCTTTGATAATTGCCTTGTTGGGTTTGTTCCTCTTTAGCAGTTTTTAGTAGTTGTTATGGTAAAAAGGATTATAAATATATTGTATCAAATACCACGGTGGGTACTAACCGTTTTTATGGTTGCCTTAGTATCGTTTTTGACGCTTGATTCCGATCCGCTTTGTGGTGCCACTATCGTGCTTTTCCCTGGTGCGGATAAGGTCGTTCACGGGCTGATGTTTTTTGCGATTGGTTTTTCATTACATTTTGATGTGTCTCGCACTGGTAAACGAATGTTTTTTATATCTTTGATAAATATTATCGCTGTTGCTCTTTTTGGCGGGATTATAGAACTTTTGCAAGGTGCTATGGCTTGTGGTCGCTCTGCTGATTTTTATGATTTTATAGCAGATACTATAGGAGCAGCATTTGGCGTTGCCGCGGCGATTTGGTATTTAAGTATAAGTAATTATGGAAGAGGATAAGTCAAAAGATACTGAGCGGACAGAGCCTGTTGAGCAGGTCACCCGTGAAGAAGAGCCGAAGCCGGTTAAGGATAAGGCAAGCAGGAACCTTGGCTTGGCTTTTAAGATTGTTGGTGCAGTAGTTGCATTTATTTTACTGTTGCCGTTTTTATTGTATATCCCCGGTATTCAAACATGGGTAACAGAGTTCGCTGTTGAAAAGGCAGAGGAGGCTACCGGTTTTGACATAAATATCGGTAACCTTTATTTGAATTTCCCTTTAGAGTTGTCGGTTCATGATTTCGAAGTTATAGACGACAAGGGTGATACTATGGTCGTTGGTGAGAAAGCACTGGTTGATGTGCGCATTCTGCCTTTGGCGATGGGGGATGTCATTGTCCGCGATATTGAACTGAAAAATTCGAAATATTTTTTGACTTCTGAAGATTCATCGATGAAGATGAATGTTGGGGTTAAGTATGTTGTGTTTAAGGGGACAAAGGTTGAACTGCTGACAAGTTGTATAAAAGTTAAGGATGCAACTTTGTCAGGAGCCGATGTATCTTTGATTATGGATCAGCGCTATGCGGTAGAAAAGCAGGATACTGCAAGTTCCAGTGCCGATTGGTTGATAGACTTGAAGAAATTGAAGGCAAAAGATATTCGATTCCGAATGGAGATGATGCCGACGATTGATTCTCTTGATGTTGAATTGCCAGATGCGGAAATCAATTCCGCGTCAATTAATTTGGCGACGAGCGTTGTAACCGTTGGTGGTGTTAGTATAGATTCATTGGTTGCGGCTTATTTTTATCCTTCTGCCGATTCTGCAAATGCCTACTTGGCTCAATGCAGGCCTGATACTGTTCCTGCTTCAGTTTCTGGAGAAGATTGGTTTATCCGTGCCGACAGTTTGCGTATCCGCAACACGTCTGCTGTTTATGCAATGACAGATGCGGTCGCTGGTGATGGTTTGGATATGGATTATATAATGGTGGGTGGACTTAATATTTCCATCGATGATTTCCGTAATAAAGGAACTGATATTTCTGTGCCTATCAGAGACCTTACGGCAGAGGAACGTTGTGGTATAGGCATTAAGTCGGCAAGTGGCGTTTTTGAGATGAACGATACGGCTATGCTTGTCCAATCGTTTGATTTGAAGACGTTGATGTCGGAATTAAAGGTCGATGCAGAACTTGACAGCCGTATTTTTTCAGGCCGTAGCGAGTCGAAGGCTTATATGAATTTGCAATCGTCAGTTTCCTTAGAAGAAGTTGGAAAGATGTTTCCTTTGCTGCGTCCGCAATTACAGGCAATAAGTCGTACGCATAATGCTGAAATAAATGTGCATGTTGATGGTGACGGAAGCAAATTAGATGTCAAGAAAATGGAAATAGAAGTTCCACGCATTATTGATTTGCGTGCTGAAGGTGATGTCCGTAATCTTTCAACTCCTAAGAAAACTGGAGGAAAGATTAAGTTATATGGAAAGTTGACAGGTGGCGCATTGATCGCAAATGCGGTTAAACTTGATGAAAGTCTTCGTGTCCCAATTGTAGAATTAAAGGGTTTTGCGGAATATCGAAACAGTCAATTAGATGCAGATTTGGATGCTTTTGTCGATTCTGCCAAAGTCGTTCTAAGTGCGGATTGGAATATGCTTGGTGAGGATTATGGAGGGAGTTTGCTGATGTCGGGTTTTGATGTCAGATCTTTTATGCCGCGCGGACCTGTTGGTATAGTTGATGGAGATGTTCTCATCAATGGCGACGGTTATGACATTTATACAATGACAGCAGGTGCAACGGCAAAGATTAATTCTATAGAGCTTGCGGGTAAGGTTTATAATGATATCGTTCTTGATTGTGCGATTGAAGACGGACAGTTTGAGGTGGCGGCGGTATCGCCAAACGAACTTGCCTCTCTTGATATGACTATTCGAGGTACTGTTGCAAAATCTGCTTATTCAGCATCATTTGATGGCAGTGTCAACCGTCTTGATCTGAAAAGACTTGGATTCTTTGATGATGCTTTTAATGGTAATGTAACGTTGGCTGGTGACTTTTCTGCAGATCTGGAGAATAAAGTATATTCTGGTAATGTTGCCCTTTCTGATTTGGATTTGATTATGGGTAAGAATTCTGTCAGTTCTGATGCTATGACCCTCGACTTGATGTCCGATTCTGTAAAAACAGATATTTCCTTGAAAAATAATGACTTTACTGTTGCTTTTTATTCTCCGTCAGGGCTTGATGCATGGATTGATTCTCTTTCTGTTCTTGGAGCAAAAGCAATGACAGCATTGGGTCAGCAAAAGGTTGAGGTTAGAAACATAAGTAAGTCTATGCCCAAGTTTAAGATGTCATTAGATGTTGGTATTGATAATGTTGTATGTCAGTATTTGGCGGGGAGTGGTATTGAGTTTGGCAAGATATCAGCAAAGGCAGGCAATGCTGATGATATATACTTTGATGCCGACGTTTATGACTTAAAGTCAGGCAGCGTTGAAATCGATTCTCTTTGCTTCGCAGGAAGCACAAGTGGCGATAGTCTTAATTATAAGTTGCATGTTGGCAATAGTTTGAAAAATGCACAGCTATTTAAGACTGCAGATTTAAATGGAAGTCTGTTTGGCAACACGCTTACAACTTATTTATCGCAGACTGATAAGGCCGGTGCAAAGGGTTTTGACTTGGGAGCACGTTTGTCGCTTGCCGATTCTGTTGCAAGGATGGAATTGTTCCCGCTTAATCCGATTATAGCATTCAAAAATTGGACATTGAATGGGGATAATTTTATCGAATATGATTTTACTGACAGGTCAGTAGGTGCTAAATTGCTTGCATCAACAGGTGACGGTAGTTTGATAAACATATATACAGATAATTTGGAGAACGCCAAAGATGGCATAAACATAGACCTTGCAGGAATCCAGTTACGGGAGTGGTTGACTCTTTCTCCTTTTGCCCCTCCGATCGATGGTGTCCTTGCTTCAAACATGAAATTGCATTATAATGACAAATATGTTTGGGGTAATGGTAAAATTTTTGTTGACGAGTTTAATTATGGACGCAGGCGGGTTGGGGATATTGGCTTTGATGCTCGGTTGGCCTATGTCGGCTCTTCTCAAAAAGTGTTTGCATACGCTGGAATGGATATTGATGGCAGGTCTGTAGCCGTTGCCAAAGGCTCTGTTGGCGATAGCCTGCAAGCAAAATTCTATAATATGGATATAAAGGTTGACCGTTTGCCGTTGGGTACTGCTAATGCGTTCTTACCTAAAAGTTTTGGCCATTTGTCTGGTTATCTTAATAGTAGTATGAAATTTAAGGGAACTATGGATAATCCAGATATTGACGGTTATGTAAACTTTGACTCTACAAAAGTTGCATTAAGTGCATACGGTGCTAAATTCAGTGTTGATACAACTAAGATTCCATTTGATGGTGGAACTGTTTCCTTCAATAAGTTTGACTTGTATGGAGCGAATGGACGGCCGATAACGGTTGATGGCAAATTCCGTGTCTTCCCTTTTGACAATATGTACAGTAATTTGACTATAAAAGGGCATAACGTTCAGATTATAGATGCAAAGAAAACTTCTTCTTCTGAAGTGTTTGGAAAAGGATTTGCCGATATAAATACTCGAGTTAAAGGGTACATGAACCAGTTGGATGTTTTTGCAAATCTCTCAATATTGTCAGGAAGTGATGTTACATATGTTATGCAGTCAAGTATAGCTGCAGTTACAGAATCTGCGTCAAATGATGTTGTTGAGTTCGTTGAATTTAAGGACCTTGGAAAGACTGTTAAGGCAGATACTGTTTCTAATAAGCCTTTTGCAATAAAGATTAATGCAATTCTGAATCTCCAGCCTAATGCGAAGTTTGCCGTTTATCTTTCCCCAGACGGAAAAGACAGGGTAAATATAAACGGTGAAGGAACATTAAATTACTCGCAATCATATCAGGGTGACGCGCGCATGACAGGTCGTTACGAGATATCTGATGGTTATGTAAGATATAATATACCGATGCTTGGGGAGAAGAAATTTGATTTTGTAGATGGCAGTTCTGCTGTTTGGACGGGTGATTTGCTGAATCCAACCCTTAACGTCAAGGCTATTGATAAAGTTAAAGCGAATGTTACAACAAACGACAATTCTCGAATGGTTCCATTTGAGGTTTCTTTGAATGTTGGCAATACATTAAGCAAATTAGACATAACATTTGATCTTGCAACGACGGCAGATATGACAATTGCCAATGAGTTGAGCGGAATGACAAAGGAGCAACGCTCTACACAGGCTATGAATCTTTTGCTTTACGGCTCTTATTCTGGAGGCTCTACCAAGACTGCCTCTAACCTCTCTGGTGAGAATATGGCGTTTTCTTTCCTTGAATCATCATTGAATAAGTGGGCGGCTAATAATATTTCTGGTGTGCAATTGTCGTTTGGTATCGACCAGTATGACAAGACAACGGAGCATGGAACGTCAACGACAACAAGTTACTCATATCAGGTTTCGAAATCATTGTGGAGTGACCGTTTCACCATTTCTGTTGGAGGCAGTTATTCAACAGATGCCTCCGCCCAGGATAATTTGTCGCAGAATCTGTTTAATGACGTATCGTTTGAATACAAATTGAATAAGTCTGGTTCTGCCGTATTTAAGTTATTTAGAAAAACGGAATATGAAAGTATTCTTGAAGGAGAGATAACCGAAATGGGAGGCGGTTTTGTGTGGAAACGAAAAATCTCTTCTTTCCGTGATATTTTCCGTGTATTTAGAAAAGAGAAGCAACCGAAGATTCTCAATGATAGAACAAGAGTATTGCCGGATGCTGCAACGAATAAAAAAGAAACAAGATGAAGGTAAGGCATAGTTTCATATTATTGACCATTCTGGTTGCTTTGGTTGTGGTGACTTCCTGTCATACAACGTCTCGCTTGGGTGAAGATGAAATACTATATACTGGCGTAAAGAAGTTGGTAATAAATATTCCAGACTCGGTAGTGCTTCCGGACGGTATTGATGAAAATATTAAGACTACTATTGATGTTCCTGCAAACAATTCTTTAATGTCTCCTTATGTACGTAGCCCGTTTCCTATCGGTTTGTGGCTTTATAATCACTGGCCCGATAATGCAAAAGGATTGAAAGGGTGGATTTATCGGAAGTTTGCAGAGGAACCGGTTCTTATGTCAGACGTCCGTCCAGATTTGCGAATGAAAATGGTTGAGGATATGCTTGCGAAAAACGGTTTTTTTGGTTCAACGACCTCTTATGAATTGCTGCACAGCAAAAAAAATCATAAAAAGGCAAGGGTGAACTATACTGTTAATATATCGGTTCCAAAGCGTATCACGCGTGTAATAAAACTAAAGAAACACAATGAACTTGACTCTTTGATCAATTTGTTTGCCCGTAGAAACAGTGCTATAAGGAAAGGAAGAATTTTCAGTGTGGACTCACTTGCCTATGCAAGGCAAACAATATGTGACAGGTTAAGAAATAGAGGATATTACTATTTCCGTCCTGAATATTTAACTTTTAAGGCCGATTCTACCTTGTCGGAACATGGAATAGAACTGAAGTTGGAATATGCCAAGGATATACCGTCAAGAGCATTGAGGAAATATTACGTAGGTAAGGTTAAAACATATATATTTAGAAATCAAGGTGACGGAACTCCTGATACTATTAAGACAGAGCGTGGAGATATTATATGTATGAGGCCATGTAAGTTGAGGAAGAATGCTATCGCCTCTTGCTTTATATTTGAAGAGGGAGACTTGATGAAAACCAGAAACCTCAGCACAACTCAGTCATACCTGTCGCGTTTGGGTATATTTAATTCCATATCAGTGGATGTTACACCTTTGGATTCAATTAAGGATGACAGAATTGATGTTAATGTCTATTGCAGTTTTGATAAGCCACTTGAAACGCAGTTGGAATTGAATATGTCATCTAAATCTAACAGTTATCTTGGCCCGGGCTTGAGTTTTGCGGTTTCACAGAGAAATATGTTTGGAGGAGGGGAGCGGCTTACTGTGAAATTGGATGCTGCTTATGAATGGCAGATTGGAAAGATTGAGTCGGGCAAGAGTCGCTCTGATTTCAATTCGTACGAGATTGGATTGAGTGGGGAATTGGCTTTCCCAAGACTGCTTGCTCCTAAATTTTTAAGGGCAACTCGCCGAGAACTTAGTTGGACAAGAATTAACCTTGGTGGAGATTTGATGAACCGTCCGCACTTTTTCAAAATGGCTCAGTTCAACGTGGGGTTTGGTTATGACTGGATGTCTTCAAGATATACAAAAAACCAGTTGAACCTTTTTGAATTGAAATATAATAAACTGATAAGCACAACCCCGGATTTTGACAAAATGATGGATGAAAATCCTTCAATTGCATTAAGTTTTGAGGACCAGTTTATTGCGAAGGCAGGATATACATTTACTTTTGATAGGGTTTTTGGCCGTCGTCGGTTTGAGGATAAAAGGCTTACCGTTCAGGCTTCGATAACAGAAGGTGGTAACCTGTTCTCTGGTATATGGTCATTGGCAGGGGTAGATGGGACTAAGCGACTTTTTGGAACGCCTTTCTCGCAGTTTATCAAGGGGACATTGCAGGCGGTCTATTCTCATCGTGTTGTTGGGAAGCACCGCTTGGTAGGGCGTGTCTTTGTTGGAGCGGCTCACGCTTATGGTAACTCTTCGGAGATTCCTTATACGGAGCAGTTTTATGTTGGTGGAGCAAATTCGCTGCGTGCATTTGCTGTCAGGTCTATTGGACCGGGTTCATACCATTCGGAAAAGGAAAATTCATCAGGATATTATGATCAGACGGGTACGTTCCGTTTTGAGGCAAATCTTGAATACCGTTTCCCGATTGTCGGGATATTTAAGGGTGCAGTTTTCCTTGATGCCGGTAATATATGGCTTCTGAAGGATGATGAGTTGCGTCCTGGAGCTAAATTGACATCTGATTTTTTGAAAGATTTGGCTCTTGGTACAGGTTTTGGATTACGGCTTGATATGGGTATGATTGTTGTTCGCGGAGACTTGGGTATAGGCTTGCATCTGCCTTATGAAACAGGTAAAACGGGATATTACAATATGCCTTCTTTTAAGAAGAGCCTTGCTTTCAACCTCGCTATAGGTTATCCATTTTAAGAAACAATGAAAAAGATAGGGTTGCGAAATTTCGCAACCCTATCTTTTTACTATTAGTTTTCTTTTTCTAACGCATTTCGTTTTACTTTGTTTTCCCTCTTCTCTGTTGAACTGCTGTTTGTATCCTTGCTGTCTTTGACGTGGATTTCGTTAGTGTTTCCATCGAAGAAGTGGTACTCCAAAAAAGCAAGAGCCTGGTTCGGTATAATCTTGAATTTCTTTCCGAAATCTCGTCTCCACTCTTTGAAAATAGATTTAAAGAGTCCTTTTCTGATGTATGCGTCCGCATATGGGTGGACGTATAGTTTGAAGTTCGGAATCTTCAGCTCGTTAACTACGTAATCGATTTTCTCGCGAAGGCGATCTGTAAACAGAATCGAAGGCTGAACCTTTCCTTTCCCGTAGCAAGATGGGCATGTTTCCATTGTTTCAATGTCGAGTACTGCTCTAACGCGCTGGCGTGTAATTTGCATTAAACCGAATTTGCTAAGAGGCAGAATATTGTGTCTTGCTCTGTCATTTGCCATTACCTCTTTCATGTGTTCGTAGAGTTTCTGGCGGTGTTCCGCAAGGTTCATATCGATAAAGTCGATAACTATAATTCCACCCATATCTCTCAGTCGCAACTGTCGTGCAATTTCGTCAGCGGCTCGGAGGTTAACATCGAGTGCATTTTCCTCTTGGTTATCGGCGTTTTTGTTACGGTTTCCAGAGTTTACGTCGATAACGTGAAGTGCTTCAGTATGCTCAATTATGATGTATGCACCGGCTTTAAATGATACCGTTTTGCCAAATGATGATTTAATCTGTTTAGTTACGTTGAATTCATCAAATATTGGCTCATCTTTAGCATATAGTTTTACCGTGTCCTTTCTTTCAGGAGCAATAAAACTGACGTAGTTGGATATCTGCGAGAAAGTGTCGGCATCGTTAACGAAGACATTTTCAAAAGAAGGGCTGAAAATATCTCGGATAATGCTAACGGCACGGCTCTCTTCTTCATGCAGCAATGCAGGTGGCTCGTTTTTCTGGAGTTTCTCAATGGCTTCTTCCCAGCATTTAACAAGTGTAGTCATTTCATTGTTAAGGTCTGCTACCCGCTTGTTTTCAGCCGATGTTCTGACGATAACGCCGAAATTCTTAGGCTTAATGCTTTCTATTAGTTGCCTCAATCTCATTTTCTCCTCTGTTGATTTTATTTTCTGGGAGATGGAGATTTTGTTTGAGAAAGGAATCAGGACCATAAATCGGCCTGTAAAAGTTATTTCGGTTGTCAATCGGGGTCCCTTTGTTGAAATAGGTTCTTTTGATACTTGGACGACGATATTTTGACCGACAGTTAGCGTTTCTGCTATGAGTCCCTGTTTGTTGATATCCTGAAGACACTTGAATTTGGAAATCTGAGGTACCTTCGTTTTATCACCAATTGCTTCTTGAACAAATGCGTTGAATGTTGAAAACTGCGAACCCAAATCTAAATAGTGAAGAAAAGCCTCTTTCTCGGAACCTATGTCAACGAATGCTGCGTTGAGTCCCGGTAGCAGTTTCTTCACTCTGCCTAAATAGATGTCGCCAACGGCATACTTGATATTCCTTTCTTCTTTCTGAAGCGACATTAGCCGCCCGTCTTCAAGTAAGGCTATCGAGATGTCTTTCGGTTGAACATCAACAATAAGTTCACTTTTCATTTACAACGTTATTCAATTTTTAATTGAAAAAGGGGTTTGCCATTTAATGGCACAAGAACAAACTGACGACTGCGCGGGTCTTCCGTTTGTTCTTGTGTATTTTCAAATCCCACTAAGAAATAAATTATTTCTTTTTGTGACGATTTTTTCTCAATCTTTTTTTGCGCTTGTGAGTAGCCATCTTGTGGCCTTTTCTTTTCTTTCCGCTTGGCATAGTAATTTAATATTTTAGTGATTATTATTTAACGTCGTCCATAAATACTTTTGCCGGTTTGAATGCCGGAATCTTGTGCTCTGGGATGATTATTGTAGTACCCTTAGAAATATTGCGGGCTGTCTTCTCAGAGCGAGTCTTTACGATAAAACTACCGAAACCACGAAGGTAAACGTTTTCTCCGTTTGCAAGAGAATCTTTTACAACGTCCATGAACTTTTCTACTGTTTCCAAAACAGCAGCTTTGTCAATACCTGTAGATTTGGCAATCTCATTTACGATGTCTGCTTTTGTCATAGTTGTATTTATTTTTATTTAATTTTTATAGTTTTTTCTATGTCGCTGCAACGCTTATGTCGTTTGCGTCTGCAAATATCGCATTTTTTTTTCAATTAGAGATAGTTTAATGTGGAAAAAAGTGCTTTTTTGCAAAAATAAACCTTTAGATATCTGAAACTTGGTGTTTTTTTGCCGTTTTTTGCCCTTTATTCTTATTTTTCCTTCTTTATTGGTTTTTTGTCAAACCTTTCTCTTCTGCCAATTTCATCATCAGTTGCCATGCTTCTTCCCGGTCATTTTTTATTGTTCCGTCGAGTATTGCATTCTTGATGGTATCTTTAATTTCTCCAATTATTGCTGATGGTTCTATATGGAATGTTTCCATTATGTCTTGTCCGCTGATTGGCGGTTGAAAATTCCGGATGCGGTCTTTCTCTTCTATTTCGACAAGTTTGTTTCTTACGATGGCAAAATTTTCGAGGAAGCGTTTTACTTTTTCCTGGTTCTTTGAAGTTATGTCGGCTTCGCAGAGGGTCATCAGATCGTCGATGTCGTTGCCTGCGTCAAAGAGTAGGCGGCGTACGGCTGAGTCTGTTACTTCTTCCTCTACTAATGCTATTGGGCGCATGTGCAGTTCAACAAGTTTCTGAACATATTTCATACGCTCGTCCATCGGGAATTTCATTCGTTTGAATATAGAGGGAATCATTTTCTTTCCAACGAAGTTATGGTTATGGAAAGTCCATCCGAGATTCTCGTCATATCTTTTTGTTACGGGTTTTGCTATGTCGTGGAAAACGGCAGCCCAGCGCAGCCATTTGTTTTCGGTTTTTTCTGCAACGTTATCAAGAACCTGTAGTGTGTGGAAAAAGTTATCTTTGTGTCCTCGTCCTTCTTTAACTTCCGTACCTTTCAGGGCGTGTAGTTCAGGCATGATCAATTGGAGCAGGCCGCTACTTTCAAGCAGGCGGAATCCCTTTGAGGGCCGCTGTGATTTGATGATTTTTGTCAGTTCATCGTATATCCGCTCGCGCGAAATGATTTCTATGCGGTATGCATTCCTTTTTATAGCTTCAAAAGTTTCGTCAACAATATCGAAATCAAGTTGCGTTGCAAATCTGATAGCCCTCATCATTCTCAATGGGTCGTCAGAGAAGGTTATGTCTGGGTCAAGCGGCGTTCTGATTGCTTTTTTTGCAAGGTCTTCCATTCCGTTGAACGGGTCAACGAGCTCTCCGAAAGAGCCGTCATTTAGAGAAATTGCCATTGCGTTGATTGTAAAGTCTCGACGCTTTTGATCATCATCAAGCGTTCCGTTCTCAACAATTGGCTTGCGGCTGTTACGGTTATATGATTCTTTTCTTGCACCTACAAACTCGAGTTCCAGTTCACCGTGCTTGACCTGTGCTGTTCCGAAGTTTCGGTAAACAGCAATAGGGGTTTTGGGTCCGAGGTTTTTCGCAACTGCTTCTGCAAGGGCTATGCCGCTGCCAACAGTGACAAAGTCAAGGTCGGTTGACGGTCTTGCAAGAAAGAGGTCGCGGACAAACCCGCCGACAACGTAGCATGGTTGCTGCATTTCGTCGGCTGTCTGACCGATTGCTCGGAATATCTTATGAGTTAGTTTGTCTTGTAGGTTCATTCTATATCTGAGTTAGTTCTTCCGGGAATGTTGTTATGCATTCAAGTCCGTTTTCTCTTACTATGTAGGTGTTTTCAACGCCGACTGCACCAACGCCTGGAATAACGAATTTAGGTTCAAGGGCGATGACGTTGCCTAATTCAAGGATGTCGCGGCTCTTTGGGGCTATGACTGGCATTTCGTTTACTTCGATGCCGACTCCATGACCAACGAAGCCTGCTTTTTGGTTGTGTCCCATAAAGTAATCTGTCAGTCCTGCTTCTTCAACCATTGCTTGTGCTGTCATGTATGCTTCACACGCTTTAGTGCCTGGTTTCATAGTTTCCATCAGTTTGTGGTTGATGTCTATGGAGAGTTGGTGTGCCTTCTTAGCAAGGTCAGAAACGCGTTCAACGTAGAAAGTACGTGTCATGTCAGTCATATATCCGGTGAAGTTTCCGTTCATGTCAACCATAATGGTGTTGCCTGGACGGATAACGGTACCGTTGCAGCCAACAGGAAGCGAGTTGTCAAGACCTTCGCCACCCATTGCAAAGTCGTAAGGGGTTGGGGTGTCGGCATTGTCTCCTGCGAGAAGGTTTCCCATAAATAGTTCCATTGATTCGCCGTTAATGCGGAAAATGCCGAGGCAGCCGTCGAGACGTAATATGCGTTCTATTTCTATCTGCAGTTCAACGTCGGTCATGCCGTTTTCGTATTTTCCGTAGATTCTTTTATAAGAGTTTGTATGGCGAACTCCAGATTCTTTAAGGAGTTTTATCTCGTATTCTGTTTTGACAGATCTTGCTTTGGAAAGGATAGGAGAGCCGTTGATTATTTCCGTCTGATTAAGAGCCTTTGCAAGTCTTTGAATCGTTGAGAATGCTGCTCTGTCAGCTTCCATAGCGAGTTTTGCCGGGGCTGGAAGTCCCATTTCTGAAAGTATTTCCAAAATCTGTTCAGGCTTTCTTATGTATTTAGCCCTACAGTCGTCGATTCCTACAGGACGGCGTATTAGAAATACGGAAGTTCCCTCTGCAGGAACGTAAACGTATCCTGCAAAAACCATTCCGGTTGCATAGTATATGTTTGCATTGCTGCTGATAAGCAGTGCGTCGAAGCCGTTTTCTTTAATTAGATTTTGAAGTTTGGCTTGTCTTGTTTCAAATTCTTCGTTGCTTAAAAATTTCATATCTATTTTATGCTTAAGAAATAGTTGGATAACTCTTCAAATGAATTGAAAGAAATATCTGGGTGTTTGCACTCTCCGAATCCGTAGGCGGCGAATACAAAGTTCAGACCAGCAGCTTTGGTGCTTTGGCAGTCGCCTTCAGTGTCTCCAATGTAGGCCGGTTGGGTCAGATTATACTTTTCTTTTAGTATTTTCATATTTACCTCCTTGGGTTTCAATGTTGCTCCATAGGTAACTGCTTCTGTTATGAAGTCAGAAATATTGGCGCAGCGGATAAGGTTGTTAAGTCCGTCTGCACCGCAGTTGCTGAGTAAAAGAATAACATATTTCTTTGACAATAGTTCAATTCCTTCACTGACTCCCTTGTACGGCTTTCCTCCTAATTTAGGCATCATTTCAAATTCTAATTCTTCAAGTTTTGGAATGAATACCTCTGCCGGTATATGCGGGTTGCCTTCAGTTATATTATTGTAAATTTCATCGATGTGTTTACCCATTTGCGAAATAAGTTCTTCCCTTGAAACCGTTTTGTCAACGCCAAAAAGTTCAAAGCACTTATCCCATACTTTGCAATAAGAATCAACGGCATCCCAGAGAGTGCCGTCCATGTCGAAAATCAGAGCATCTGTCTTAGCCCAGTCGATAGTATTTTTCTTCATTTGTTTTAGTCTGCTTTTGTAACCAATGACAATCCAATATTGTTTATGTTTGTAATGGTGTCGCAACGCATATCTTGCCAGATGATGACTTTATTGAATTGGCCATTTTTGACATTCTTTTTGATGGATGCGGTATGCTGGAATAGTTTGCCTAATCCTGAGCCGTACCATTTCCCGTATTTGTCGGCAATTTGAAAATTAATTGTGTCAGATTGTACGATTGCATTTCCTTTGGCGTAGTCAACAATCAGCCAGATGTTTCGATAAGGATAATAGTTATCGTGCCTAATGCTTAGTTGAAGGTCTGAGTGCCCTAAAACGATAGAGTCAGGTATTTCAAATTCGATAGGTCTGCGCTTGTCCCAGCCATTTTTATCGATGTCTTTAAAATTACTAAAATAGACTCCGTCTGAATTACAGGCGGAGACTATTGTTGTAAGCAGAATTAATATAATGCTTTTAACCTTCATTCTGTTTGTTAGATTCTTTGTTTTGACCTTGTGATCTGTTCTGTTTTTTGAATCCGTTACGTTGCTTTCCTTTGTTTTTATTGTTGCGTTGTGGAGTCTGCTCATCCTGTTGTGGCTGTCGGTCAGCATTCTGCTCTTTTGTTTGTGGGTTCTGACCTTTAGGTTGTCCGTTACGCTTGTTGCCTGATTTCTTCTTTTTGTTCTTTTTGGCTTTATCAAAGCGTGTAACGCTGTCTTGGCCGACAATGTCTCCAAATTCTTTTACTGGCATAGTGCTTTCGCTTTCTTCGTTCGCCAATTCTTCTGGCTTGACGCCTTTCTTGTTTAATGCAATAATCTCAAAAGCGCGCGCAGCTGATATAGTAACCAGATTTGCCGGTATTTGTTTGTCTGTTGAGTATGTGAGTTCCTTTTTGAAGATGTCGCTCTTGAAGAAGTAATAAGTGTTGTTTGCAGTTTCTAATGTTACTTCTTTTGAAGGCATTTTCTTTACGCATTCAACGTAGGCGTCAACTTCATAGTTTAGGCAGCATTTCAGTTTAGCACATTGCCCGGCAAGTTTCTGAGGGTTTAGTGAAATATCCTGATATCGTGCAGCACTTGTTGCTACTGAAACAAAGTTAGTCATCCAACTTGAGCAGCATAGTGGTCTTCCGCAAGGACCGATGCCTCCTATTCTGCCAGCTTCTTGTCTTGCACCAATTTGCTTCATCTCTATGCGGATGTGGAATGTTTCGGCAAGAACTTTGATAAGTTGGCGGAAATCGACGCGCTCGTCAGCAATATAGTAGAAAATCGCTTTATTGCCGTCGCCTTGATATTCAACGTCGCCAATTTTCATGTCGAGGTTAAGACGTTTTGCAATTTGGCGTGATTCGATCATTGTTTGGTATTCCCTTGCCTTTGCTGCCTCGAATTTCTCAAGGTCTGCTGCTTTGGCTTTGCGGAAAATCCTTCTGATTTCTGCATCAGGTCGAAGGTTCGCTTTCTTCATTTGCAAGGCAACGAGTTTTCCCGTGAGAGAAACTCTGCCAATGTCGTGTCCCGGGTTTGCTTCAACGGCTACCATGTCACCAATGGCAAGTGGTATGTTCATGCTGTTCTTGTAATATCCTTTGCGGGTATTCTTGAATTGCACTTCCACCATGTCGAAGGTGTTCATGTTGCCGGGAATGTCAGCCAGCCAGTCGTAGCAGTGGAGTTTTCCACGTGGTTCTTTGCTGCTGTCTTCCGTATGCTCGTTTATATATTCTGACAAATCGCTCATGTCTCCTATTATTTTGCGAAACTAACAGCACGTGTTTCTCTGATAACGGTGATTTTGACTTGTCCCGGGTATGTGAGTTCGTCTTGGATTTTCTGAGCAATTTCTCCAGAAAGTTTTTCTGTCTCAACGTCAGTAATCTTGTCTGCACCAACGATAACGCGAAGTTCGCGACCAGCTTGGATTGCGTAGGTCTTGATAACTCCCGGGTATGAAAGTGCAAGTTGCTCAAGGTCGTTAAGACGCTTGATATATGCTTCAACAACTTCACGGCGAGCACCAGGTCTTGCACCAGAGATTGCGTCACAGACCTGAACGATAGGAGCAAGCAGTGATGTTTGCTCAACTTCATCGTGGTGTGAGCCGATAGCGTTGCAGATATCTGCTTTTTCTTTGTATTTTTCAGCAAGCTTCATACCGAGTATTGCGTGTGGCAATTCTGGTTCTTCATCAGGCACTTTGCCTATATCGTGGAGCAAACCTGCGCGGCGTGCTTTCTTAGGATTCAAGCCGAGTTCAGATGCCATAATAGCACAGAGGTTTGCAGTCTCTCTTGAGTGTTGAAGAAGGTTTTGTCCGTAACTTGAGCGGTATTTCATTTTACCTACAAGTCTGATAAGTTCAGGGTGTAAGCCGTGGATACCCAAGTCTATAGTAGTTCTCTTACCTGTTTCTATGATTTCTTCTTCTACTTGCTTACGTACTTTGGCAACAACTTCTTCAATGCGTGCCGGGTGGATACGTCCGTCGGCAACAAGTTGGTGAAGAGCAAGGCGTGCAATTTCGCGTCTTACTGGGTCAAAGCCTGAAAGGACGATTGCTTCTGGTGTGTCGTCAACGATTATTTCAATACCAGTTGCTGCTTCAAGGGCGCGGATATTGCGGCCTTCGCGACCGATGATGCGTCCCTTTATTTCGTCGCTGTCGATATGAAATACTGTTACAGCGTTTTCGATAGCTGTTTCTGTTGCAACTCGTTGGATTGTTTGAACTACAATGCGCTTTGCTTCTTTGTTAGCAGTGAGTTTAGCCTCGTCCATAATGTCATTGATGTATGAAGCTGCATTCGTTTTTGCTTCATCTTTCAATGATTCAACGAGTTTCTCTTTTGCTTCTTCTGCAGATAGCCCTGAAATGTGTTCCAATTCCTCTTGTGCTTGCTTTTGTAGTTTTTCTACTTCTGCTTCACGTGCTTCAACGGCTGCAAATTGGTTGTCGAGGCTTTTTTGAAGTGCATCGTTTTCGTTTTTCTTCTTTTGCACTTCTGATTGCATTTGGTTCAATTGTAATTCCCTTTGCTTTGCTTTTGCTTCGGCAGACTGGATTTTGGACAATCTGGCGTTGGCAACTTTTTCAGCCTCAGCCTTCATCTTCATTTCTTCTTCCTTTGCTTCGAGAATCTTGTTCTTTTTTAGAACGTCAGCCTCGAGTTTAGCCTCTTCTATTATGTTATTTGCTCTGCTGTGGGCCATCTTTTTTGATATGACCATTGCAACTGCTCCACCAACAATCAGCGAGATTACCGCTATTGCTATATTGATTAATATGTCCATTTATGATTAGTTTGTTTTTATGTTAAAAAAAAGCACTGACCATACTTGTTTCCAAGCATTTTCAGTGCGGTTTGTTATTTCGTTGTTATACGATGCTAAAATTGTTGAGCAATAGGTCTTGCCATCCTCTGAGGCTTGTTACCAGTCATTGCAATATGTCTAATATATTAATTCTCATTTCAAAAGCGATTGACGCTATTTTATTGCCTTTCAATATATAGTGCTATTTTAATTATTGAGTTGCTCAATACATTTTTCAACATCCCGCACTAATTTGGCAATGGTGTTCCGACTTTTTTTGAGCATTTCCTTATCTGGCGCAATTGTTGTCGCTATTTTCAGATATTCGTTTTCCGTTTGTAATCTTTCGATTTCTTTTCGTTGCTGAAGTATTTGCTGCTCAAGTTCTGCATTTTGATTGCCCAATTCTTTGTATTTTTCATACAAGTTATTGTATTTTTCAACCAGAACCGAAAGTTTTTGACGCATACGTTCAAAAATCTGTGACAAAGTCTCTGCCATTCTGAACCAAATTTTTACAAAAGTATAAAATTATTTTCATTTTATGAAATGTTATATTGGAAAATAATAGTAGAGTCGGAAGATTTTTTTAGTTTTTGTAAAGAAGTTTATGTAACGTTCAGAATAATGTCGTCAATGCTTTTTTCGTAGTCTTTGATGAATTTCTTCAGTTCTTCTTCGCGTTCTTGCAAAGCGGTAGCTGTGTCAAAGTATAATTTCGCATACTGGAATGCGACAAGGGCGAGGTAGTCGTCCTTGGGCATTCCAGGCTTTGAAATCTTAAAGTTTTCCCAAAGGTCGTTGAGGTGCTTTTCTATTTCTTTTATATATTCCTCATCTTTGCGGAAAATTGTAGTCTTTATCCTTTTGTCTGTTATTTTCAGAGTTATGCTTTGCGTTTCGCGGTCCATCTTATCTTGCTAATATTAATGCTGCTTGTGGTGCAGCTTCGATTTTTCCACCTTTAGAAGTTCCAATGCCGTTTTTGTCAAGTTTGCCGTCGGATGCTATTATTGTCCATTCGCCCTTAGGGACTTTGACTGTTTGCGGTGTTATATTTCCATTGTAGATAACTTTGATTTCTTTCCAAGTGTCACCGTTAGCGTTGTTCTTTATTGAGTAAGAAACGAGATTCGGTTGCTTGATATTGTCGAAAACGATGTTTTTAGCAACTTCTTCTGTTGTTGCCATTCTGAATGCAGGATGGCTTTTTCTCAAGTCAATTAGGTTCTTGTAATATTCGAATTGCTCGCGGTTTTGCTTTTTCAGGTTCCAGTCGATTGCGTTTACGTCATCAGGTGACTTGTAACTATTGTGGATGCCTTTCTTATCACGGAAAATTTCTTCTCCGGCAAACATAAATGGAGTGCCTTGTGAAGTGAACACTATTGTTTGAGCCAGTCTTGCAACTCTCATGCGGATGGAATCGTTAACCTCTGGCATGGATTTGCGAAGTTTGTCAGTCAGGCACAAATCATCGTGACAGGAAACGTAGTTCATTATCTGTGTTGGATTTGCCGCGTATGGGAATTTTGAGTTGCTGCCTTTTGAGTAGTCAACTTGCGGGTGGTTTGTTGAGGCAACAATGCCTATTTTTACTGTTTCTTCCTGACCAGGCTTGCCTGATGCAAATCCCTTGTCGCTTGCATTGCTGTAATGGCCTTTAACGGCATCGCGGATGTCGTCGCTGAATACTGCAACGCCTGTCATTTTTGCAACGTTTTCTTTTAGAGCGCGTTGCTCAACTGGTAGTGGGCTGTCGCCTGCTGTCCATCCTTCGCCGTAAATAACGGCATTAGGGTTGATTGCTTTTAGTTCTTTTGCAACACGGTTCATTGTTTCAACATCATGTATAGCCATCAAGTCGAAGCGGAAACCGTCGATATGATATTCTTTAGCCCAATATTTAATAGAGTTCACGATGTAGTCGCTCATTTGCTTTCTGTCTGATGCGGTTTCGTTGCCGCAGCCTGATGCGTCGCTGTAAGTTCCGTCAGCACGGTGGCGGTAGTAGTAGCCTGGTGCAGTGAGTGAGAAGTTTGATTCGTTGCCCAAGGCGGTGTGGTTATAGACAACATCCATAATAACACCTATGCCGGCGTTGTGAAGAGCCATTACCATTTCCTTCATTTCGCGGATACGAGTGTAAGGATTTTCCGGGTTTGTTGAGTAAGAACCTTCTGGAGCATTGTAGTTCAGAGGGTCATATCCCCAGTTGTACTGTTGGTCAGCAAGTTGCGTTTCATCAATTGTGTTGTAGTCGTATGAAGGAAGGAGATGAACGTGGGTGATTCCAAGTTCTTTTAGGTGGTCAATACCTGTTTTTTCTCCGTTTTCTGAGCGTGTTCCTTTTTCAAGCATGGCAATAAACTTGCCTTTGTTTGTTATTCCAGAATTGCGGTGGGCGGAGAAATCGCGGTGGTGCATTTCGTAAACGATAGCGTCAGTCTGGTTTTTGGTAGTAACGTACTTGTCGTTTTCCCAACCGCAGGGATTTGTTTTCGACATGTCAATAATGGCTCCTCTTGCCCCGTTGGCTCCAACTGCTTTTGCCCATACACCAGGAGTTTCGGCAAGCCAAGACCCGTTGATGTGTATTTGGAATGTGTAAAATTTGCCATATAATTTTTCAGCAAAAGATTTTGACCATGTTCCGTTTGCTGATTTTGTCATTTCAACTGTTTCTATGGGTTTCCCGTTTCTGCCGTGTTCGTAAATGTTTAATTTAACGGCATCAGCGCCAGGTGACCAAAGTCTGAAGTGAGTTCCTTTGCTGTCAACTGTTAATTCCAAGTCTTCGCCAGCATAGGTAGGGTATGAGTTAAGAACTTCATCGGCAATTTTCGGGAATGTTTGTGCGCTTGAAGTCATTGTGTTAAGAGCCGATGCTGTTACAACGGCTGAAGCGGTAAGTAGTTTTGCAACAAAGTTTGTCATAGAGTTTAAATGAATAAAGGTTGTTAAGTATTTGTAAATCGGACAAATGCTATTTTACAACGACTTTCATTGTCCCGTTTTCGCTCTTAACCAGATAGAAACCTTGAGGCAATGAAATTGTTGTGCTGTCATTTTTTAGTTCAATTGTTCTTACTGTTTGTCCGGTAATTGAATATACGGTAAAAGTGTATTTTTTCCCTGTGGTGTTCTCTATAGTTAGAGTACCAGGCCTGTTTGAAGTGACAGCAATGCTACGCTTTGGGGCTTCTTTTTGGGGAGCCTGAGCGATTGCGCAAGGAATTGTCAGCATTAATGCAACGGATAATATCAAAGAGAATTTTTTTGACATAATTTATCGTTCTTCTTTTTGCAAAGTTAGAAAATAATTATTCGAATGACAAATATTTGAAAGTATTTTTGGTTTTATTCTTAAATGTAATTAACTTAGCAACAGAAAGAGATTATAATGACGTTTGCTTCAACATATTCGATAGTTTCTTTTATCATTCTAATAGCGTATGCGGTGACAATTATATCTGCTGTCTATGTGGTGATTTCTGAAAATCGGAATCCCGTGCGTTCTTTAGCATGGGTTACGGTCTTGATGTTCTGTCCTGTAGTAGGCTTAATACTATATCTTTTCTTTGGCAGAAGTCTTAAAAACAAGGCCTTAATATCAAGGATGATGAAGCGAAAGTTGATGCATCGCAAAGCCGTGAAGCAAGTTGATTTTACCAAATTGCCACTCTCTGGGGAGAATTTGCAGTTGGTAAAACTTGCCCACTCTCTGATGGGATCTGTTTATTATCCTGGAAATGGTGTCGAGATTTTCAGCAATGGAAAGGAGTTGTTCGAAAAGTTTAAAAAGGATTTGCTATTGGCTGAAAAGTCAATCAATATGCAATTCTATATTTTCGAAGATGATGTGCTTGGTAATGAAATAAGTGATATCTTAATAGCGAAGGCAAAGAATGGAGTCGCAGTCCGCGTCATCTATGATCATGTTGGCAATTTCCGTGTGAAGAAAAGATTCTATAGGCGAATGACTGAGGCGGGAGTTGAGATTTATCCGTTTTTCCGCGTTACATTTCCTGAGTTCGCAGCGCGTGTGAATTGGCGTAACCACCGCAAAATTACCGTTATAGACGGTAAGATTGGTTATATAGGAGGAATGAATATTGCTGACCGCTATGCTGGAATAGGAAGCAAGGTTTGGCGTGACACGCATTTGCGGTTGACAGGTTTGTGTATATTTGGAATGTCGTATTCCTTTGCTTTGGATTGGTGTTTTATGGGGCTACCTCCTTATGATGAGGACTGTCAGAAATTAACCGTAAAACCAGATTCCTTTGCTGGTGTGCAAATCGTTGGAAGCGGACCTGTAGGGCAGTGGCATAACCTTGCTTTGATGTTCTTAAAGGCCATTGGCAATGCAAAAAAAATGATTTATATACAGACTCCATATTTCTTGCCTACGCAGAGTTTGCTGAACGCGCTGCAGGCCGCGGCTCTTGCTAAGGTTGACGTTAGGATAATGATACCACGCAATCCTGATTCGGCAACGTTAAGGTATGCGTCTGGCTCTTATATAGGACAATGCCTGCGTGCTGGTATAAAGATCTACTATTATGAACCAGGAATGTTGCACTCTAAAGTCGTTATGGTTGACGACGAATTTGTTACTACTGGTTCTACGAATTTTGATTTCCGCAGTTTGGAATATAATTTTGAATGCAATGCTTTTATATATAGTAAAGAAGTAAATAAACAAATGCGCGATTTGTTTGTTAATGATATGAAGCAGTCAACCCGAATTATGACAACGCAATGGCGTCATCGTCCGTTCTTTCAGAAACTGAAAGAGTCGCTGGCTAGATTGCTTAGTCCGGTATTGTAGAGGCGGAAAGGAGTTTCTGCTTTTTTTGCTGGTTTGACAGATTGTAGCAGCGGAAAAATAAATGTGGTATTTTCGCATTTTACTCTCGGCTTGCACAATCTTTAGATAAGATAGGCTTTGCCTCGGTATAAAAAATAAAAAAATCTTCGAATTTTTCTTTTTTCTACTCTCGGCTTGCACTATCTTTGCATTACAGAAAACTATAATTTAATTATACATCAATTAAACACAAAACTATTATGAAATTCCTTACAGAAGAGAAATTGACAATCGTAGGCGCAGCCGGTGCGATTGGTTCAAACATGGCACAAACAGCCTTGATGATGGGATTAACTCCAAATCTTTGCTTGTATGACCCATACGGACCAGGTTTGGAAGGCGTTGCAGAAGAAATGCGTCACTGTGGTTTTGAAGGTGCTAACGTAACTTTCACAACTGATATTAAGGAAGCATTGACAGATGCAAAATATGTAATTTCTTCAGGTGGTGCTCCTCGTAAAGCAGGTATGACTCGTGAAGACTTGCTAAAAGGTAACGCTCAAATTGCTGAGGAATTCGGTAAAAACTTGAAAGCATACTGCCCAGATGTTAAACACGTTGTTGTTATCTTCAACCCGGCAGATATTACAGGTTTGATTACTCTTCTTTACTCTGGCTTGAAACCTTCTCAAGTAAATACTTTGGCTGCTTTGGACAGCACACGTTTGCAAAGCGAACTTGCTAAATACTTCGGTGTAGCACAAAGCGAAGTTACTGGTTGCCGTACATACGGAGGTCACGGTGAGCAAATGGCTGTATTTGCTTCAACTGCTAAGGTTGCAGGTACTCCACTTTTGGATCTTATCGGTACAGACAAATTGCCAGCAGACAAGTGGGCAGAAATCCAAGAAAAAGTTACTAAGGGTGGTGCTAACATCATCGCATTGCGTGGCCGCTCTTCATTCCAAAGCCCTGCATACGTTTCAGTTGAGATGATTCGTGCTGCTATGGGTGGCGAAGCATTCCGTTGGCCAGCAGGTCGCTATGTTTCTTTCCAAGGTTATGACCATATCATGATGGCTGTTGAAGCAACTATCACTGCTAATGGTTGTGCTTACGAAGAAATCGTTGGTACTAAGGAAGAAATGGAAGCATTGAGAGAAAGTTACAAGCACCTTTGCGCTCTTCGCGACGAAGTTATTGCTATGGGCGTTCTTCCTCCAGTTGCTGAATGGCACGCTCTTAACCCGAATATCGACTAATAATTCGATTGAATATGGGAAAGCCGACTTTTTGTCGGCTTTCTTTATCTTATAGAGTATTATTATTGATAATGTTTTAGATATCAAGTATAATAATCTGGGCTCGTGTTTGCTTATTAATACATTATTGGCAAATAAAAAGTCCTTTTTAGCATTTTGATTTATGAAAAAGATAAAATTAACAGCATTAGTTTTATTATGTGCTGCAATTTTGATGCCAAGTTGCTCAACTCCATTAAATAATACTGCTAAAGGTGGAATGATTGGCGGAGCTGGCGGTGCCGGTGTTGGTGCGTTGATTGGCGGACTTATCGGTAAGGGAAAAGGTGCAGGTATCGGTGCTGCTGTTGGTGCCGCTGTTGGTACGGGTGCCGGAGTTCTTATTGGCAGAAAAATGGACAAGGCTGCTGAGCAGGCTAAGCAAATTGAAGGAGCCAAGGTAGAGCAAGGCGAACAAGAAGGTGTTAAGTATGTTAAGGTTACTCTTGATAGCGGTATTACCTTTGCATTAAATCAAACAACGTTGTCGCAAACTGCAAAGAATTCCCTTGCTTTATTTGCTTCTCAACTTGACCCGCAATTTGATTTGGCTATTTGCGGACATACAGACAATACAGGTTCTTTGTCTGTCAATCAGCGAGTATCTACTGAAAGAGCGCAATCGGTTGCTGACTATCTGTCAAAAAGCGGTATTGCAAGTTCGCGTATGAAATCTGTTAAAGGTTATGATTACCAGTATCCAATTGCTTCTAACAATACAAAGGAAGGTCAGGCATTAAATCGCCGTGTGGAATTATATCTTATTCCAAGTGCTGAAATGGTTGCTGACGCTCAAAAAGAAGCAAAACAGTAAAATATAAATAGGGAGTGTGCCTAAGGTTGTCTATTGGCATACTCCTTTTCTCATTAAACCCCAAAAATGATTTTTCCAACGCGGAAAGATTTTTATAACCAGATTACTATTTTTCTGATGAAAAAAAACTTACTGTTAATAACTTTTGCATGCACGTGTGTTTGTGTTTCTGCGAAACAGGCGTATCCGGGACTTTTGACAATGCAAATGCCAGATGGTTCAGTCGTTGAATATAGATTGCATGGTGATGAGAACTTTCACTATATGACCTTAGCAGACGGAACATTGATTAAACAGGAGGCAGATGGTTTCTTCTATTATGCTAAGGCTTCTGATAAAGGTGTTGTATCTACGACTGTAAAGGTAGGAGATGTGAAAAAATATGATAAAGCAATGAGGGTATCTGCTGAATCCCAGAAAATCGGATTGGAAAGTTTGCGTGCTAAGGCTGTTGAAAAGCGTCTATCTCTTATGCCGATTGCTAAAAGTTCGGTGGTCAACGCAAAACGCGGATTGGCTATCATGGTTGAATTTCCTAATATGAAATTCAAATATTCTCAGCAGTTGTTCAATGACATGTTGAATAAGGAAGGTTTTAGTGACTATGGCTCAACTGGCAGTGCACTTGACTATTTTAAAAACTCTTCTTACGGTAAATATGCTCCTAAATTTGATGTTTTTGGCCCATATACAGTGGCAAATAATTATGAATATTATGGAGAGACTTCAGATGATGCGCACGTACCTGATTTGATTGTTGAGGCTTGCAAATTAGCGGAAAAAGACGGTAAGGATTTGTCAATCTATGATGAAAATGGCGATGGATATATAGATAATGTCTTTGTTTTCTATGCAGGAGAAGGTGAAGCAAACGGAGGTGGTGTTAATACAATCTGGCCTCACCGTTGGGTAGTTAGACCGATAGATTCTGGTACAACGTATCCTAACTATAATGGAACTATGGCTGATACAAAGGTGTCTGGTGTCTATGTTCGAGATTATGCTTGTGGGAATGAGATTTGCAAGGCGAATATCCAACTTATCAATAATGACTTTGAGGGTGTAGGAACTTTTGTGCATGAGTTTGGACATGTGCTTGGTCTTATGGATTTGTATGACACAAGCAACGGATACACGCAGACCTTAGACGTTTATGACGTTATGGATCATGGCGATTACCTTAATATGGGTCGCACACCTGCTGCTTATTCTGCGTACGAGAGAATGTTCTGCGGTTGGCTTACGCCTAAGCAAGTGCACCCAACGACAGGTGGCACCGTATATACCTTACCTGCTATTGATAAAGGCGAGGCTTTGCTCTTGACTGCTGACGGTACGAAGCACAATCTGGATGGTCAAAATCCGAACCCTGAGGTGTTTTATCTAATTGAGAATCGTTCAGGAAAAGGATGGGATAAGTATATGGACCCTTCTGGTGGCACTAATGGTTTGTATGATCTTCCAGGTGATAAGGGTTTGTTGATAACAAAAATCACTTACAATAAAGATTCCTGGCAATCTAATTTGGTTAATGCTTACGGAAATCAAGGAGTAGGGTTTATCTATACCATAAATCAGCAGTATCCATATTTCTATCCAATGTTCCCTGGGAAGTTGGGCATTACAAGCACAGCAACTGGTCCCTTTAAGTTCTTTGATATAGTTAGGGATGAGGAAACTGGAGATGTTACATTTACAGTTTCAGACAGAAACGGCCCCGAAGGAGGCGTTGAGGGAATTGTCAATGATGACATGGTGGCAGTAGGTCTTAAAGGCTCTATATCAATGAGAGGTAGCCATTCTGCTGAAATCTATAATTCTCAAGGCGTTTTGGTTTATTCCGGTGCCGAAACAACTATTAAGGTTGCTGCTGGCATTTATATTGTTAGAATGTACGGAATAGGGGGCTCTAAAGTTGAGAAAGTTGTTGTAAGGTAATTTTGCTTAATGTTATTGCAGTCTGGTAAATGACTATCTTTGCACATGGTTATGTTTTAGTTATGCAAAAATCAAATATAACCAAAAGGGCTGATACCTTGTGATTGAAGTATCAGCCCTAAATTATTTTGTTTGAAAAAGTTTTACCGAACTGCAATAAATAAGTAGTAAGTGTCAATTGGCATTTGGAAAAGATAAAAAGTTATTGTTTATTCCACGCTAAAAGAGCTTGTAATAATTCACTGATATTTGTGCAATTTGCAACATCTTTATTCAGATTACTATGAGCTTTCATTAAATTTATTCTTAAGAAATCCTCAGCTTCCAAGAAAAACTTGTGTAAGGCTTGAATATCAATGTATGTCCATTCAAGAACCGATTTGATTTCTTCCTGAGAATTGCCTAATTCAAAATTGCTAAAATAATGCTTGATTTCATTACATAGCATGTTACCATCCATTGCTATTGTTTCGGCATAGGATTCTATGTATGATCTATCAAGAATCTCGAAGAATCTTGCGAAAGCATCTTGATTTTTCCAAACCTCTTTAATGAGCCAAGCGAACGCATAAGCTGAACATATGTTGGGGTTTCCCATTGTGTATAGTTTTTTATCTTTATAAAAAAACTCAACTACGTCTTTCTTTTTAAGATCTTTGCACTGATAAAAACAGGTTTCTGGATCTAAAAGCATATACATGATGATATGCTTTTTCA
>Ed_p2__coassemble_913_pt1 | contig 27622 bp, 22 predicted proteins | sample Ed_p2__metabat2_low_PE_028 | metagenome-assembled genome bin Ed_p2
ACCTTGCTCCTATATCCACAGAGCAAGTTAAGATTTTCAACATTACCTTTGAACCACGCTGTCGCAATAACTGGCACATTCACAGAGCAACAAAAGGAGGAGGGCAGATGCTTATATGTGTTGCAGGGCGAGGGTGGTACCAAGAACAAGGGAAACCTGCCGTAGAAATACTACCTGGAACAGTCATACATATACCAGCTAATGTAAAGCATTGGCATGGTGCGTCTGCGGACAGTTGGTTTGCCCATCTTGCCTTTGAGATTCCTGGAGAAAACGCTTCCAACGAATGGCTTGAACCTGTTATTGATGAGGAATATGATAATCTAAAAAAAAATCTTTATGAATAAAAAAGTAAAGCAGACCATGATTGGTGGAACAATAAGTTTCGTAGTTCCGTTGAAATGGACAGTACTCAAGCACGCCCAGCTTTGGACTGAAAGTAGTTGGTCATATTTTGTTATAATGTAATATATATTGGTTGTCCAATATGTATGGACTTGTTACCGAGGTTAATCAATACTTTTATAGGAAGTTACACATGGAAATATAAGGCAATCATCTCTTTTGTAACCTTAGGTGTAGTCCAATCGGTAGTAGTGTTATTTAATTAAAGCTATCTTATCTTGATTTAAACATGAAATAGGGAAAATTGCTAAATTGAGCAGACGAAAAAACTATCATAGATTGGCTCCCGAAATAAGTATTAATTAAAAGTTTTAATGCTTGCATTTTCGCAGAAATTTATGGAATGAAAGGTTCATAATGGGAGGTGGACTAAAACTTAGTGTAAGTAAAGCAGTCTGATGTTTTTAATATCGACAAACGGCGAATTGAGCATTTGAATACGCATTATTCCGAATTTATTTGTTACATTTGATTATTATATAATATCTGATTAGTTATAGAATAGGAAAATGCTTTATGGAAGATTTTGCAGCAATAGATTTTGAAACAGCAAATCAGTATCGTTCATCAGTGTGCTCAGTTGGTGTTGTTGTCGTTCGGGGTGGGGAAATTATAGATTCTTTTTATTCGTTGATTACCCCGGAACCTAATTATTATTTTTATAAATGTACTGAAGTGCATGGTCTAACAAGTATTGATACTGAAAATGCTCCTGTCTTTCCTGAAGTTTGGAAGCAGATAGAGCCCCTGATTGAGGGCTTGCCTTTGGTTGCCCATAATCGGACATTTGATGAAAGTTGCCTTAAGGCTGTGTTTCGCGTTTATCAAATGGATTATCCCGATTATGTGTTTTATGACACTCTATCGGCTTCTCGTAAGGCTTTGCCTGGATTGGCAGACCATAAGCTTCACACTGTTGCAGCAGTATGTGGATATTGTTTGAACAATCATCACCATGCCTTGGCAGATGCGGAAGCATGTGCTTGGATTGCCAGAGAAATTCTTTGAGAGATATTTATTTTATTTTCGGTTTTAATTTGTATTTTTGTAAAAAAGGTTGTGATTCAGGTTCTGTACAACTGAAATTTAGAGAGTGTTGTTACAACCTTGATAGTTAGTAACTTAAATTTTAATCAATGAAAGCAAAAAAGAATGTTGGGATTGCTTTATTAATCCTTTTTTCATTAACTCTGGTATCTGGTATTTTAATTTACTTGAAATTTTTGGGTATAGTTGTTCAGCCTCGTAGTGTTCTAAAGGTTATCCATTGGGTTTTAGGTTATGGAATGGCTGTATTGTTCTTGATCCATTGGAAGCAGTTTAAGGCGGTACTTTCGGCATTAAAAGCAAAGAAGGTATTTTTTTATGTGAATACTTGTTTGCTTGTTTTCTTTTGCCTTGCAGCTATATTGACAGGTGCAATGAAATTACTGTTGCCTGTAAAGATTCCTTATCTCGGTTTGTGGCATTTTTATTTTGGGGTAGGAATGGCTGTAACTGGTATTATACATTTGTTCAGAGGAATACCGGCATTGCGGAGAAACATACGGGTAGGCAAATAGATATTTGCAGGTAAGATATGACTCGTTATTATCTTTTTGACTTTAGTGATGTGAGTTGCATAAAGTGGAAATATCTTATTTTATATTAGAGGTATTTATTTTGCTGATTGCCACGTTATGTGCAAATCTTCACTTAAATATTCGGACCACCTTTTCCGCATTGCTAAATTATATGGTTATCCACACTAAAAATCTACTGACTCGTAAAATCTACTGACTCGTAAAATCTACTGAACCTCTTTAAAATCTGCTGACTCCAAAAATAATCTTTAGCGTGTTTATAAATAAAGAAGTCACAAACGTAAGTTTGTGACTTCTTAGTGACCCCGGAGGGACTCGAACCCTCGACCCAATGATTAAGAGTCATTTGCTCTACCAACTGAGCTACGGAGTCATTTCCGTTTTGTTTTCGTTTGTTAGTTGTGTTCCGAAAACGTTTGCAAAGGTAGGGCAATTTTTTTAATTGGCAAATTTTTTCCAAACTTTTTTTGAGAAAATCGCAAAAAAAAATGATTTTTCTCGTTTTTGCGTGGTTTTAGGTCTAAAAACCCCCTTTTTAAGGCTCTTTTTCGGGAATTTTCGCATTTATCAGCAGTCTTTTTTTAAAACCAGCAGCACTACTCAAATTGGCAAAAAATGACATATTTAACAGTATTTAACAAGGTGATCACCTATTATGATTTAAACTGGTAAAAAAAATGACTGCACCAAGAAATATTTGATACAGCCACTTTAAGATTTATTTTTGTATTAATTACATTTTGCAGAAGATTGATACGAAAAAAGGAACGCATAGTTCTATAAGCACTCCGTGTATTACGGCAAGAGGGATTGCGTCTTTTCCAGAATATCGTGCTATCGCTGACAGTGAAACGTCGGCGGAAGCAATTCCAGCTGCAGAGATAGGTGCGAAATATCCAAAGTATCTCCTGAATATAGGAGCACCGATGAGTGCTGTCATTTCGCGGAAGATATTTGCTAATAGAGCAATTGTACCTAATTCTGTTGCAACTTGTACGCCTAATGAAGCTGACTTTAGTTCTGTAATAAGTATTGAAGATACAGAATAGTATGAGAGTCCGCTACCAACAGCCATGCAGTCATATACAGTCCATTGGCTAAGGAAGAATGCTCCAATTGCAGAGAAAATCAATGTTCCTATAATAGTTGCCAATGGAATTAATAGGTTTTGTGGTTTGAATGTTGCCTTCAGTTCTTTAGGATCTCGGTTGCAACCGATGTTTATACCAAGTATAAGCATTAGGAAGTAAAGAACATATACAGAAACCTGGTGAGCGTCAAAATCAATCCAGTCAAGCGCACCTGCTGCACATCCGAGCAGGAAGAATAATAAAGTTATAAGGCTACTGATCATAATTACATTCTTTTTTTGAAAAATACTTTATAAACTATAAGAGAGGCAATAAGGCTTCCAAATATGCTAAGTGAGGAAATGACTACTGCTTGACCGCAGAAATAACTCCAATTGCTAATAATTAGTTTGTTTAGCCCGATTGATAAGCCAAGGAGGAATAGCATAATCCTAATTGTTGTATGGATTAGGAGTTCAACTTTGTGTATTTTTGACCTATTGCGTAAAATGTAACCTATAATAATGCCAGAAGCCATTACGAGAATGAAAGTAAACATATAAAAGTTAGAATTTTTAATTTATACAATACAAACCTATCACACTGAAAAAGTGCGGTTATGGAACGTTTATAAAGTTAAACGATTGTATAGACCAAATGATTTTCATAATTAACTTTCAGTTTGTTACTTTGCTTGTTTTTAAATTGCGTGCAAAATTACACTGTATATGGAAAATGTGCAATAATTTAAGGTTTAAAACATATTAAATAGGGTAAATAGGTGAATATTAGTGTGAAATTGTTCTATTTGGGGCTAATTTTAATGGTTACAATTCGTAGTTTGATGGTGAAATATATGTGTAGTTTTGCTTGTTTAATGGCTGTAAATATAATAAAAATACCGCCATGCTTACAATCTGTAACCTGGCGGTATTTTGTGATTTTTATTTATAAAAATGAGGTCTATAATTCTATAAGTCTTAAAGCCGCGCGATATTTGTCGGTATTGATTGCTTTTTTTATAGCCTTGTGAGCCTTTCTTCCTATTTCATCTTCGAGGTATTCCCAAAAAGGTTTAATTTTCTGTAGAATTTGAGTTTGACCGCAAAGGGTGTTCTCGTATGTTTCGAACAGTAGGGAGTGGAATTGGATAATTTTTTGCAATCTTTCCTTTTTAGTCCATTCCTCTCCAGATTTCCATTCTATAGCAAGAGAAGGGCGTGCAAGGAGTCCTCTGCCTATCATAATCCCTTTTATTTGAGGATATTCTTGCTGAATGCGTTTGATATCCTCGATGTTGAGTATATCACCATTCCATATAATAGGATTATTTGATTCTTTGATTATTAGTTTGAACTGCTCTTCATTTATTTCGCCTGAATACATTTGTTTGCCAATACGAGGGTGTATTGTCAGGTGCTCCAGTTTCATACTGTTCAGAACGGGCATTAGCGATGTCCATTCTTCAGGCTCTTTCAATCCGAGCCTCATTTTTATTGAGTATGAAGTTTCTTTATCTTTGTTTATGATATCTGCTACTGCCTCCATTACTTGTATATTGTTGATAAGTGCGGCACCGCGGTGTTTGCTTGTTTGCATAGGGTAAGGGCAGCCAAGATTCAGGTCTATTCTGTTAAATCCCAAATCCTTTATAGCGGTTGTTAGAGTGTTGAACTCTTTTGTGGAGCCAAAAATTATTTGAGGAACAATGTTTATGCCATCGTCTGCAGATTTTCTAAGTCTGTCAATGTCTTGTTTTCGCGGTTCTCCCTTTTCAAGGCGAATAAAAGGGGTGTAGAAGCAGTCTATTCCATCGTAAATATCAGAATAGAACTTTCTGTAATAGTAGTCAGTGTGACCTTGTAAAGGAGCAAAATGTATTTCCATAAAGAAGAATATTGCATATCCCTGTAATTGGAATAAGTTATTTTAAATGTTTGTGGCTAAAACTGATTTGGTCTGTATAAGGCTCAAGTGTTTGTAAAATCAATGGACTGAGCCAAATGCTTGATTTGACGCAGTCCCATTTGTATTAATCTCCTTTAGAGGCAATGAATCTCTCTGCGTCGATAGCGGCTTTTGCACCCATTCCCGCAGAAGTGATAGCCTGACGGTATATAGGGTCGGCAACGTCGCCAGCCGCAAAAACGCCTAGAATGTTTGTAGCCGTTGTTATTCCGTTAGTCTTAATGTATCCTTGTTCATCAAGAGCGATGAAGTCTTTGAATATATCAGTATTAGGCTTGTGCCCGATAGCAAGGAAGAACCCGTCGATATTTATGTCAAGCTTTTCCTCTTTGTCTGTTCCTTTGAATTTAACAAGGTGTGCGCCTTCAACTCCGTTTTCTCCAAAAAGACCAACTGTATTTGTGTTAAAAAGAACTTCAATCTTATCGTTATTCAACACTCTGTCCTGCATAACCTTTGAAGCCCTTAGGTAGTCTTTTCTAACAATTAGATAAACTTTGCTTGCCAATTGGCTAAGATATGTAGCCTCTTCGCAAGCAGTGTCACCTCCACCAACAACGGCAACGACCTTTTTTCTATAGAAGAAACCGTCGCAAGTGGCACATGCAGAAACTCCCATGCCTGCAAATTTCTTTTCATCGTCAAGACCAAGATATTTTGCAGTGGCACCAGTTGCGATGATAACGGTATCAGCGTAGATTGTTTGATTTTCGTCTGTAACTGCTTTAAGAGGATAGCACGAAAAATCAACGCTTGTAATAGAGTTGCTGATAACCTTTGTTCCGAAGCGCTCTGCTTGCTTTTTGAGTTCTTCCATCATGTTAGGACCTGTAATGCCTTCTGGATATCCAGGGAAGTTTTCAATTTCAGTAGTCGTTGTTAACTGTCCACCTGGTTGCAAGCCTTCCGCAAGAACAGGTTCAAGGTTGGCACGAGAAGCATATATGCCTGCGGTATATCCAGCAGGTCCAGAGCCTATTATAAGGCATTTTGTATTAATGTCTTCCATAATTCGTTGAGTTATCTTAAATCAATAATAGGAGTCCCTTCAGGAACAAGTGATCTGTCAAAAGTAAATTGAGAATTAGCAAAATTCTGTTTGCATTTATAGTTTGAAACAATTATTATAAGTTGAGTCTTGTCTTTCAATTCAAAAACAATCTTGTTTGGCAGATATGTTTTTTGGCTTATAGTTATTGTTATGTTTGCAATTTCAGATGAATTTGATTTTTTGGGAGTAAGCCTGACGACGTGGTTGCCGGCAGTTGGAGATTTTATTTGCTTGGAATTAAAAGCATTTTGAAAATTGCTTACAATTGCGTAGGGGTTTACCATTTGCAATTCTTCGTTTGTCGGTTCAGAAATATTGACCTCTTCTGTCATGGGAGAGTAACTCCATTGCGTCTTTCCATCATACCAACAAATCAAGTCGTTTGATTGCATACGGAATTTGTTACCTTCCATAATTATAGAACCTTTAGAGTTGCCTTGGTTAGTCGCTATTGAGTAGTTAGCGGATATTCCTTTTTGAGCCTTATAGTTGCTGACAACTTTGCTGATAATGTTAGTTGAATTGTCGGCGAAAGAAGTTAAAGAAATAATTGTGCAAATTATTGTGATAAAAAGTTTCTTCATATTATTCGTTATTTAGAATGCGTGAAAGTTGGGTGTAGTCAATCAATACTTGTCTTGGCTTACCACCCATAGCAGGGCCTACAATTCCGGCAGCCTCCATTTGGTCCATAATTTTGCCTGCTCTGTTGTAACCTATAGAGTATCTTCGCTGGAGAGAAGATGTAGAAGCCGTTTGACCATTTATGATAAATTCTGCTGCATCTTCAAAGAGCGGGTCCCTTTCGAAAGAAGCATTGCCTCCAGAAACAGTACCTGCAGAGTCGTTATTCTGCTCTATATATTGCGGGAGAATGTATGGTTCGTCATAGCCAGGTTGCTTGCTTATGAAAGATACTATATCTTCAACTTCCTTTGTGCTGATAAATGCACATTGAACGCGTGTGATTACATTATCATACATTATAAGCATATCGCCTCGAGGCATTAGTTGCTGAGCCCCTGAGCGGTCAAGAATTGTTCGGCTGTCAACCATTTGTGTTACGCGGAATGCAATTCGACTCGGGCAGTTGTTTTTAATAAGACCTGTAATGATGTCGGTTGATGGTCTTTGTGTAGCCAAAATCATGTGAATGCCAACGGCACGAGCCTTTTGTGTAATACGTGCAATAGGGGTTTCAACTTCTTTTCTGCCGATATTCATAATCAAGTCAGCCAACTCATCAATGATAACAACGATGTAAGGCAGGAATTTGTGACCTTTCTCAGGATTTAGTTTTCTTTCAATGAATTTCTTGTTATAGTCCTGAATGTTTCTTTCCTTTGCGTCGTTAAGCAAAACCAATCGGTCCTCCATTTCTTGCACAAGAGAGTTAAGCGTAGCCACAGCCTTATGCATATTTGTAATTATAGCCTCGTTAGAATCCTCCATTTGGGCAAGATAGTGCTTAACAAGAGGCTCATACATTCCAAATTCAACCATTTTAGGGTCAACCATAACAAGTTTCAGTTGTGATGGGTGCTTTTTGTAAAGCAAACTTGCAAGTATCGTATTTAAGCCAACAGACTTACCCATACCTGTCGCACCTGCAACGAGCAGGTGTGGCATCTTTGTGAGGTCTGCAATGAATATGTCGTTAGAAATAGTGCATCCCATAGCTACAGGCAGTTCATACTTGCAATTCTGGAACTTCTCCGATTCAATGATAGAGCGGATAGAAACGGTTTGTTTTTCCCTGTTGGGAACTTCAATACCTATAGTGCCTTTTCCAGGAATAGGTGCTATAATACGGATACCGAAGGCTGCAATACTCATTGCAATATCATCTTCAAGACCTTTGATTTTTGCGATTCTCACGCCTTCAGCAGGAACAATTTCATATAGAGTGACGGTAGGACCAACGCATACTTCTATACTGCGGATTTTAATGCCGTAAGTGCTTAGTGCGTTTGTTATTCGCTCTTTGTTCTCATCCTGCTCTTCCATATCAACACTAATGGTGTTGTTTTTTACCTCCTTCAGTATTGTTGTTGGAGGAGTCTTGAAGCGTGACAGTTCGGCTGTTGGGTCATATAATTTTTCACTAACCTTATCCGCTTGTTTTATTGGTGCTGCAGCTGAAACATTTATAACAGGTTCACTGCTTTCCTCGATAGGCATTTCTTTGCCTGTTTCATCATAAGTAAAAGTGCTGTTATCCTGTTTTATAGTCTTTTCAGCAATGTATTTTACTTTATCTATTTCTGTTTCTTTTTCATCCTCTAAATCATCGTTATCGTCTTCAATGTCAAGTGTCTTTATTACAGTATTGTCTGAGTCATCAAAATTCACTTCTTTAAGTGTTTCTTGTGCTTTTTGCTCTTCAAGTTCTTCGGCCTTTTTCTGCTCTTCTTGTGCTTTTTCTTCCTCTTGCTCCCTTTTAATCCTTTCTTTTTCTTCTCTTCTCTTGGTAAGGTATTTTTTTAAATGGGCGAAAATGCCTTTTATGTGATTAAGGCATAAAACAGCAAGGATAGCAATTAGAAAAATATTGATGAAAAGCGCACCATAGACACCAGTTAAGTTTGTCAGCAAGATGCTTAATTGAGTACCGTGGCTTCCTCCCAAGGCGTACGGCATTGGAAAGTTAATAAAAATGAGACCTATAACGCTTGACGTTGTTATAGTTGCAACGGCGCATATGAAAAATGCTGAAAGAAGATTCTTTTTATACCATCCAATTAATTTCATTCCAAAAATAAAAATAAATGTGATGATAAAGAAGGTCCCTATACCGAACCCTCTATTAAAGAATTTTTCTGAAAAAGCAGCACCGAAAGAGCCTCCGCTGTTTGCAATATTGCTATTTTGTGCATTTTCAAGAATTGTTTTTGTTGTTACAAGACTTTGGTCAATTGGTCCGCTTTTTATGTATGAAACGCACGCAATGAATAGTAAAAAAGAAAATAGAATTAAAGCAAAACCGATAAGACCTTTAGTTATTGGTCCGAAGAAAGGCGTTTTATTCTCCTTCTCGCCATTGCTTTCTTTTTTCTTTCTAACCTTGCTTTTATTGACCGTTTCATCCGAAACTTCGTTGATATCGTCAATTGGCTTATGCTCTGTTTCTTTTTTGAAAACAGGATTATATTGTTCGTCTATTTTAAGTCCCACGAGATAAATTATTTAGTAGTTATTCTTTATTCCAGAAAGTTCGTGTAAAGATAATTATAATAGTAAATATTTCCAAGCGTCCAATAATCATAAGTAAAGACATGATATATTTGCTTAGGTCAGGTATTGTTGAGAAGTTTGATGCTGTTGCACCATATCCCAAACCATTGTTACTGGCGCAGGATATTGTAGTGAAAAGAGCATCAAATTCCTTGAATCCTTGTGCGATGAGAATAGTTGTTCCTACTATAATCATACATACAAAAATAAGTAGGAATGCCCCGGTTTTCGTAACAAGGTCTTGGGAAATGACTTTACCGTTCGCCCTTATTGGCATAATTGTATTCGGGTGTAATATTCTGTAAATCTCATTTTTTGTATTTTTTAGCGTAATCATCAACCTGTCAATTTTAGCACCTCCTGCAGTTGAACCAGCACAGGATCCAACAAACATTATAGTCAGTAGCGTTATGATTGTAATTCCGTGCCATTGGGTAAAGTTTGAACCAGTAAAGCCAGATGATGTTATTGCAGAAACTGTTTGGAATAAAGTGTCAATAAATAGTCCTAAAATGTCTGTATGGTTGCTGAAAGAAATCAATCCTATAAATATAATTGCAAAACCGAGAAGCGTTATTCCAGAATACCATTTGAAAGTGTCATTTTTAAGCAATGCTTTTCTGTTTCCAACGGCAAAATTAAAAAGTAGTGCAAAATTTATGCCAGATAAAAACATAAAAATAGTCATTATAATTTTTATGTAGTCAGAGTTGAATCCTTCAATGCTAAGGTTTTTTGTAGAGAATCCTCCTGTAGATATTGTAGAAAGGGAGTGGCATATTGCATCAAAAAAATTCATTGGTCCAATCCATAGCAATATTGCACAAATAACAATTAATGCAATATATACAACCCAAAGGCATTTTGCTGTGTGGCTGATTCTTGGTCTAACCTTGTCGTGAGTAATGCCTGTTACTTCGGCATTGAATAACTGTACACCACTTTGTTTGTTTAACATAGGAAGCACGGCAAGGGTAAAGAGAATAATACCCATACCGCCGATAAAGTGCGAAATTGCACGCCACATAAGAATCCCGTGCGAGCAATTCTCTACGTCTGTTATTACAGAAGCCCCTGTTGTTGTTATACCCGAAGCCGATTCGAAGAAAGCGGATGCCACATTCAGCCCAGTAGGGCATAAAATAAAAGGCAGAGATCCAAAGATGGAAAAAAGCAGCCAGGTAATTCCTGTGAGAAGAAAACCCTCACGTTTGCCCATGTCGCTGTTTTTGTTTTTTGTTAAGAACGACATCAGCAAACCTGTTCCAAAAGTTATTAAAGAAGACCACATTAGTCCCATTATGTCATCTCTTTCGTCATATATGATGCATATAATTAACGCAATTGACATAAATAGGGCTTCGATGCATAGAAGCATCCCCGACAGCCTAAAGATAATGTTGAAATTGATATGTATTCTGTTGCTAAAAATCATGACAATGTTTAGTTAAAGAATTTTTCCACCTTGTGAAGAGCACCTGAAAGGCAGAAAATCAGAACGTGGTCACCAGATTGTATAACAGTATTACCATTAACAAGCATACCTTTGCCATCTCTTATCAATCCGGCAATAGTCATATCTTTTGATAATTTTAAGTCTTTGACAGGGCCTGAAGTGATTTTTGAGCCTTCTTTGACAATCAGTTCTGCAACCTCAGCATCTGTAAGAGCGAGGCATTTTGCATTTGACGAGTCGAAGTCGAGAAGTATCTGGAAAATTTTACTTGAGGCAAGCAGTTTCTTATTTATAATAGTTCCGATATTCAGGTTTTCCGCTTCTGCTATGAATTGGATGTTTTCAACTTCTGCAATTGTTTTTCTAACACCAAATTCCTTGGCATTTAAGCAAGCGAGGATATTGGTTTCGGAACTTGCAGTAAGAGCGATAAATGCGTCATAATCTGCGATTCCTTCTTCGATAAGCAGATCAATGTCTCTGCCGTCACCGTTGATAATAGAACAGTTTTCTGGAACTTTTTCAATTAGTCTCAAGCATTTTTCCTTGTCGGATTCGATTATTTTCAGTTTGAAAGAGTCCCCGAGCATATTTGCAAGTTGCACAGCAATCCTGCTACCTCCTAAAATTAGTATTCGCTTGACATTTGTAATCCTTTTCCCGCAAACGTCAATAATTTCAGAAACAAATTCTTTTTGAGTTGTAAAGTAAGCTATATCTCCTACTTCCAGGTGGTCGTCACCTCGAGGAATTATTGTTTCATGCTTCCTTTGGATTGCAGAAATATGGAAAGATTGGCTTTTGCTTGCCAAATCTTTCAATTTGTGGTTTATGAGTTTGGCATTCTCCCTAAGTTTTACTCCTATTAGAATAAGTTCTCCGTTGTAAAGTTCGAACCAATTTCTTGCCCAAGTGTGGCTCAGTGCTGACATCATTTCGAGGGAAGCGAAATATTCAGGATAGATGAGGTCGTCAACCCCCATATCTTTAAAGAAAGGAGTGTATTCCGATTTCATAAATTCAAGATTGTCAATTCTGGCAACGGTTTTTTTGGCTCCTAACCCTTTCGCCATAGAGCAAGAAACGATATTTCTTGTCTCAAAAGGTGTAACAGCAATATATAAGTCCGCATCTTTTACGTTTGCCTCTTTCAGAAGATTGAAAGTGGTTGGGCTTCCTGCAATTGTCATTAGGTTGTAGTTAGAGTCAACTACTTGCAGTTTTGTTTCGTCAGGGTCTATTAATATAACATCTTGTCCTTCCTTTGATAGCAATTTGGCGAGGTGTGTGCCAACTTCTCCGGCTCCGGCGATTATAATCTTCATTTTATTCTCCTTTTACCATTTTTGTTATCGATTTAGAAATGCTGTCTGCATCAATACCGCAAATTGAATAAAGTTGCTGAACAGTTCCCTGCTTTATAAATTTGTCAGGAATTCCGAGACGGGTTATTTTAACCTTATATCCGTTATCATTAATCCATTCCGTAACTGCAGTTCCTAATCCTCCAATTAGAGTACCGTCCTCAACGGTTATTATTTTGTCATATTTCTTGCAAATGCTTTCAAGTAAGTCACAGTCGAGGGGCTTTAGGAATATCATGTCAAACAAAGCTGCTTTTATACCTTTCTCTGCAACTTTTTCGATTGCCTTAAGAGCCTCATTTCCGATAGGACCAATTGTTATAACAGCAATGTCTTCACCGTCAACAACCTTTCGCCCTTTTCCAACTGGTATTTGCTGCATTTCGTTATGCCATTCTTTTAGGACACCTTTGCCTCGTGGGTAACGGATGGCAAATGGACTTTTGTCTCTCAGTTGGGCTGTGTACATTAAGTTGCGCAGATAGTGCTCGTCCATTGGAGAGGCAACAATCATATTTGGAATCAACCGCAGATAACTAAGGTCAAAGACTCCGTGATGAGTTGCTCCGTCTTCGCCAACAATACCTGCTCTATCAAGGCAGAAAGTAACAGGAAGATTCTGTATTGCAACGTCGTGGATAATTTCATCGAATCCACGCTGCAAGAATGATGAGTAAATGCAACAGAATGGCATCATTCCGTCTTTTGCCAAGCCTCCAGAAAATGTTACTGCATGCTCTTCTGAAATGCCAACGTCGAATGTCCGTTTGGGAAATTCATTTTGCATGAAGCACATAGAGCAACCGGTCGGCATGGCTGCTGTGATACCAGTTATCTTGTCGTTTTTCTTTGCAAGTTCAACGAGCGTTTTGCCAAATACGTCCTGATATTTCATCAGCCCGTCGTTGCCAGATTTCACGAGGTCTCCCGTTTCCGGGTCGAATTTGCCTGGTGCGTGCCAAGTGCATGGGTCTTCCTCAGCAGGAGTGAAGCCTTTGCCTTTTATCGTTCTAAGGTGAAGCAACTTCGGACCTTCCATATCCTTTATATCGTTGAAAACTCGTATAATTCGTTCGATGTCGTGCCCGTCGTATGGACCAAAATATCGGATATTAAGCCCTTCAAAGATATTTTGTTGCTTTGAAATTAACGATTTCAAACTATTGTTGAATCTAAGTATTGCACCGCGATGCTTCTCGTCGATAAGATGCAGTTTCTTCAGTGTTTTATAAGTCTTGTATCTGAAAGTGTTGTATCCTTTTGATGTAGTCATCTTTACCAGATACTTGTTAAGCGAGCCAACGTTTCTGTCGATTGACATATCGTTGTCATTTAGAACGATAATAACGTTGCTGTTGCTTGCGGCTGCGTTGTTAAGTCCTTCAAATGCGAGACCTCCAGATATGGATGCGTCGCCGATAACTGCAATAACGTTTCTGCGAGGAAATTCCCCTTTTATTTTAGAAGCGATAGCCATACCAAGCGCGGCGGAAATTGAGTTAGAAGCGTGCCCTGCTGTAAAACTGTCGTATTCGCTTTCTTCAGGATTCGGAAAACCGCTAAGCCCGTTAAGAGTTCTCAGTGTTGAAAACTCATCTTTTCTCCCGGTGAGAATCTTATGTGCGTATGCCTGATGTCCAACGTCCCAAACGATGCGGTCGTAAGGTGTGTTGAAAACATAGTGCAGTGCAACCGTCAGTTCCACAGCACCCATGCTTGAAGCAAAGTGACCCGGATGAGTTGACAATTTGTTTATAATAAATTGCCTGATTTCCGAGCATACATCCTTCAATTCGTTGATTCTTAATTTTTTCAAATCAGCGGGACTGTTGATCATCGACAGTTTGTCGTATTTTATATTATCAGAATTTTCCAATTTATTCAAGATTTAGTTTATTTGTCGTAGCGACCTTGTTTATACTTTTTGTATAACGGAACAAATACAATTATGCCTGAAGCGATGATTGAAAATATCACCATAAAATCAATTTTGCGTGAAGTTAATAGAATCACACAAACCCCAATCCAAAGGATAAGAAGGCATACAAATCGAAAAATCGCGTACTTTTTCATCTTAAATTATTTTCTACAAAGATAGTGAAAGGTGAGAGCAGAGACAAACAAAAAACACAGTTTTTTAGTTTGGTTATGCTGAACCGCATCCTGTCTTATTTAAAGATAACAAAAGGAGAGTGCAAAGGCATGCAAAGATTCGGTTTTGTGGTGAAAATATAAGCACTTGTTGCTATTGGTATAACTTTTTTGGGGATTTATGGGCTTGTCTTGATAAAAAATTGTAATTTTGAATAAAAAAGGAATAGTATGAATAATGATATTGAATTAATCTTGATAAATATATCCGGTATGGATAAACCGGGAGTTACTTCTGCTCTGACAGATGTGTTGGCAAAATATGAGGCGGATGTTTTGGATATCGGTCAGGCTGATATTCACCATACTTTGTCGCTCGGTATATTGTTTAAGACAAGCAGTCAGAAAAGCGGTTATATTCTAAAGGAACTTTTGTTTAAGGCTTCTGAGTTAGACGTTAATATTAGATTCTCTCCTGTTAAGTTGGAGGATTATGAAAAGTGGGTTAATCGACAAGGTAAGAACAGATATGTTATCACTATTCTCGGCAGGTATATTTCAGCTCAGCAGATAGCAAGGGTAACGAGTGTTATTGCCAGTCAGGGCCTTAATATTGATGCCATACAGAGATTGACAGGACGCACTTCATTGGCAGACCTTGGCAAAAATGACAAGTCTAAGCGATGCATTGAGTTCTCCGTTAGGGGAACGCCAAAAAATTATGCGGAGATGCAGAGCGAGTTCATGAAGATGGCTAATGATTTGGAATTTGATATTTCTCTTCAGCAAGACACGATGTACCGCCGCTGTCGCCGTTTGATATGTTTTGATATGGATTCCACTCTTATTGAAACAGAGGTTATTGATGAGTTGGCAGAGCGCGCAGGGGTAGGCGAGAAGGTTAGAGCAATTACCGAGAGAGCAATGCGTGGCGAGATTGACTTTAAGGAAAGTTTTACTGAGCGAGTTGCATTGCTAAAAGGTCTTGACGAATCCGTTATGAAAGAAATTGCCGAGAGCCTGCCTATTACTGAGGGTGTTGAGCGATTGATGCGAGTGCTGAAACGTGCAGGTTACAAGATAGCAATTCTTTCAGGAGGTTTTACATACTTTGGTAATTACCTCAAGCACAAATTCGGAATTGATTATGTCTATGCCAATGAGTTGGAGATTGTAGATGGAAAGTTGACAGGTCATTACGTTGGAGATATTGTTGACGGACAGCGAAAGGCTGAACTCTTGAAACTGTTGGCACAGGTAGAAAATGTTGATATAGCACAGACGATAGCAGTTGGCGACGGGGCTAATGATTTGCCGATGATAACTGTTGCCGGATTGGGTATTGCATTCCACGCTAAGCCGAAAGTTAAGCAAACGGCAAGGCAGAGTATTTCCACAATAGGAATAGATGGCGTTTTGTATTTCTTGGGCTTTAAAGACTCATTTATAAATGAACCGTCTTAAAATATTCAGCGTTTTTTGTCTCGTATGTTGTCTGATTTGCTTTAATGTTAAGGCAACTGAGAGGCAGTCGGTTGGTCTTGTCCTTAGTGGGGGCGGGGCGAAAGGAATTGCGCATATAGGCGTTATCAAGGCTTTGGAGGAGAACGGTATACCTATTGACTATGTTGCCGGTACTTCTATGGGGGCTATTGTCGGTGGACTTTATGCAGCCGGATATACCCCTGAAGAGATGGTAGATTTGATAATGTCAGATGACTTTGCTATGTGGTCAACAGGCACTGTAGATAAATCTAAAACGTACTATTACCTTAGACCTGAAAAGACTCCAGCATTTATGACTATAAATATTGGAGGTAGGGATTCAACGGCAAAGTCAAGCGGAATATTGCCGAGCAGTTTCATTAATCCAATTCCTATGAACGTTGGATTCTTGCAACTTTTCACACCGCATACAGCGGCTTGTGGCGAAGATTTTGACAAACTTTTTGTGCCATTCCGTTGCGTTGCTTCAGATGTCTTTAATAAGCATAAGGTAGTTCTTTCATCAGGTAGCCTTGGTGATGCAATCCGTATGTCAATGACTTTTCCTGTTGCGTTCAAACCAATTGATAAGGACGGCATACCTATGTTTGACGGAGGTATTTATGATAATTTCCCCATTGATGTTATGAAGGAAAATTTTGCTCCAGATATCATTATAGGCGTTGATGTTGCTATCCATGATAAGATTGATGTCTCGAATCTTGTCTCACAACTGGAAACGATGATTATCCAGCAGGAAAATTATGACTTGCCAGAGGAAGACGGCATTAAGATTCATGTTGATTTAAAAGGAACAGGATTGCTTGATTTCCCAAAGGCTAAGGAAATTTGTGACAAGGGTTATAAGACTGCAATGGCTAAGATGGATTCTATCAAGATGCGTGTTGACGGTAGAGTATCTCCAGAAACAGTATCAATACGCCGTGGAGTCTATAAAGGTCGTGTTCCGGAACCGGTATTTGAAAATATCAATATAACAGGAGCCGGCAAAGGTGCAACAGAGTACCTGAATCACCTTTTTGCAGAGAAGGATAGTTTTCATTTGAAAGTCCCAGATGTTGAGGATGCTTATTATAAAGCAATTACATCTGGTAAAGTGACTGATTTGGTTCCTTACATTTCCTATAAGAAGGATAGGGGAACATTTGATTTGAATCTGAAGGCAACAGTTCGTGATAATGTTAACCTTGGAGTTGGCGGTTATGCAACGTCGTCGGCAAATAGTATGATGTTTGTATCCGTTGGGTATGAAACTATGAAATTAAATTCCTTCAGCACTCACGCCATGGGCTGGTTAGGACAGTCTTATTTTGGAGGTATGGCGGATGCAAAAGTTATTCTTTCAACAAATTTGCCATTGACGGCAAAGGTTAGACTTGTTGCTTCCAAGCAGGATTTGCACGAAGATGATGTCCTGTTTTTCGATGACCTTCCTTCGTTTATAACCTTGCATGATTATCATGCAGATTTGGTACTTGGGCTTGGTGCAGGCCGTCACAGCAGTCTTGATTTGCTTGTTTCATACGGTTACCTTAGAAATCGTTTCTTTCCAAATAACAATGTGCAACTGGGAAAGGACGGTCAGGATGAGAGTCGCTATAAAATGGGCAAATTGAATGTCCGCTATATCAATACAACTCTGGATAATGACATTTACCCGTCTGAAGGAGGCTTTTTTACAGCGTCAGTATCAGGCTATGCAGGAAAAGGAAAGTATATGTCGCCTAATACGGAGTCTCTTTTCCAAAGGCGTTACAGCACTATCTCTTGGCTTGAAGCGGAATTGGCTGGACAGTATTATTTTAAGATGGGCAAGCGTTTTTCTCTCGGCGTGAAGTATGATGCGTTATACTCAACCAAGAAACTTTTTGACAGTTATATAGAGTCAATTGTTCAGGCCCCTGCGTTTATGCCAACTGTAAGCTCGAAGAGTTCATTTGTGCCTCGTTTCCGTGCTAATTCATTTGTGGCAGCGGGAGTGTTGCCGATTTTCAAGATTAAGGACAATTTCCAGATTCGTTCAGAGTTTTATGCGTTTGCTCCTATGAGGAAAATATTGGGGACAGATAGCGGCCATGCTTATTATGACAAGTGGTTTGGCAGCCTTGATTTTATGGGCGAGTTATCTGTTGTCTATAATTTTTCGTTTGCATCATTGAGCCTATACGGAAATTATTTTACCGACCCAACGCAGAAATGGAATTTTGGAGTGTCGTTTGGAATGTACTTACCTGCACCGAAATTCTTCAGATAGTGATTCTTACATAATAGCGACGGCGGATACTATAAAGTGTCCGCCGTCGTTTCGTTTAGAAGTGCTACCTACCAGAATTTGTTGTGTAGCGGGTCATATTCGTAACCAATCAGTTTCATCCTTTTTATAAGGTCCGTTTTGCTTACCTCCAAGTCTTCGCAAAGCGCATCAAGATTTTTGTATTCGTCTCTCAATTTTGTGTTGAGGAAACTGAGTAGCATGAAATCGTCTTTTGGAAGTTCCATAAACATATTATTTTATCGGTTTAATTTCCCAGATTGAGCCATCAATAAGAGAAGTGTATATTGTTCCGTCCTTTGCTATTTCAAAACCGTTCATAGCGGAAGAACCTAATTTGTAAGTCCAAAGGAGTGATTTGTTTTTGATGTCAATGGCAGCGAGTACGCCAGTCTTTGATCCAAGGTACGCAATACCCTTGCTTTCAGCAACAATACATGGTGTGTGCTCATATCCGAAGCCTGCGTCAACAACAAATGCTGGTTCTGGAGTAGTGCAGTCAGTTCTGACAGCAATTAGTTCACCGTCCATTGTCTTTGCCAATACGTATTTCTTGTCTTGAGATATTCCGAGGCTCTCTCTAACCTTATATTTGCCGTCGAAATTAGTTCTCCATATAACTTCGCCTGTCTTTTTGTCGAGGGCAGTCATATATCTGTCGGGAGCAACAACAAACACTCTATTACCCGCAACAACTGGAACGCAGTTGCCTGGACCGAGCATATTTGCAGATTTTCCGTTATTCCATTTCCATTTCAGTTTGCCGGTTTTTTTGTCAACGCAGCGAAGGTAAGTGTCCCATGCGCCGAAGAAAATGTCGTTGCCGTCGATTGTTGGAGCCGCCTGGCAATAATTGTTCAAATCATTTATAGTCCATTTGATGTTGCCGGTTGTTGTGTTCCAACATTCAAATTTCTTGTATCCACCCTGATAAAGGTTTCCGTTTTCGATTACTCCGTCAGCAACGTATGGGCCTACAGATTCATTTTCGCGGATAATGCGGCCAGTCTGCTTGTCGCACCAGATAATGCGTTTGTCAGACGCTGGAACAATGAGATAGTTGCCTGCAACGGCAGGACGAGAGAAAAGAGATGCGTTAGTCGTGAATGACCAGGAAATATTACCGTCAGCCTTGTTGAGGGCTTTCACTTCACCAAGAGAGTTTCCGAAATAGATTTTGTCTTTATCGAAGGCAAGACGTGTGAATATTGAAGCATCATCCTGATAAAGTCGCTTGATAGAATATCCTTTAGGCATCACGCTTTCCTTTACCTTTGCGTATTCAAGTTCAGGATGCTTGTCATTCATTTTTATGGCAAATTGAAGAGTCTGCTCTTTTCCAAGGTCTTTATTGTAGATGAATAGTGAATCGCTCTTAACTTCAACGTTTGTGTATCCATAAGCGAATCCTTTTTTTGTCATATCAAGAGCACGGCACATAAAGCCGTCGATGTCACCGCCTTTATAGTGTCGGAAAGTGTGGTAGTGACCGCAGAGGTGTGCGACAGTTGGAAAATTTTGCAAAATGGCGATGTAGTCTTGCCAGTTGTCAAGGTCGCTGTTAATAGGGTAGTGGTTTATAGATATTACCTTTTTGCCTGGCTTTACTCGGTTAGAGAGTTCCTTTTTCAACCAGATAAGGTCTTCTTGTTTGATATGTCCGTCACCCATTTTCATATAAGGACCACAGTTGATTCCTATGTATATGATGCTGTCAGATTCGAAAACGAAGCGGTCATCGCCCCAGATGTCGGTAAAAGTCTTTGTAGCACTTTGAGACCAGTTGTTTTCGTGGTTTCCGGGAACGATATAAATAGGCTTTTTCAGATTGTCAAAGATGCTTTTGATGTTTTGCAATTGTTCGTCGCTACCCTCATTTGAAAGGTCTCCCGCAAGAACTACGAATTTAGAGTCGTTAGCGTTGATTTCTTCAACAACTTTTTTTAGTTGGACTTCGTTTTCATTCCCAGGAGTAACGTGGATGTCGGCAAGTAGTGAGAAAGTTTCGGCATTAGTACAAGGCGAAAAACCGAAAGCCAAAAGGAAAGTTGCCAGTAAAGTCTTCTTTAATGTCATGTTATTTTGTTGTTTGTATTTGTTTTGCAAAGATAGTGAAAGGAGAGAGCAGTGGCAAGAGAAAACGCAGTTTTCGAGTTGACAAAGCCGAACCGCATCCTATCTTATCCAAAGATAGTGAAAATTGTCAAAATATTATCATATCGATTTAAATGTGGAAAAGCTAATGGTTAAGTAATGTTAAAATACTAATCCTGTTTAAACCATTATAGAATTTCTTAGTCAAAGCATTGACTTCAGAAACAAAAACAAAACAATAGCAAACTTGATTAATTCAAGGAAAGATAAAATAACATAACTTTTTCGTATCCGATTTAAAAGGCGTTCAGAACTGAGAAGTAATGAACGCCTGTTTTATTTTGGTTAAATCTATTCGCAGTAAATCATCTTTTTTGTCATGCCTCCGTCAATTGTTATTTCTTGCCCGTTAATGAAGTCATTGTCTGGATTTGCAAGGAACACGCATGCGCGGGCTATATCTTCCGGCTTTCCAACTCTGTTGGAAAAATGCTGTTCGTGGTCAGCTGGTTTTAAAGTCTCGTAATTGTTACATTCTATCCAACCAGGAGAGATGCAGTTCACTGTTATACCAAGTGGTGAAAGTGATGCTGCGAGGGCATGGGTGATTGAAACTATACCACCCTTAGATGCAGCATATCCTTCTGATGCAGGTTCGCTCATCAGGTGACGAGTAGAACTGATATTGATGATTCTACCGTAATCGTTGCGTTCACTTTGATTTTTACGGTGTATGGCAAGTATGCGGGATGTTATAAATACTGGTCGCAGATTTGTTGAAATTATATTGTCGAATTCTTCAAGTGTTGTTTCTGTTATGTCTTTGAAGGAAGATATCCCAACATTGTTTATAATAATATCTATGTCTTCCCAATTCTCTAAAATTCGCTGCATACAGTTTTCAAGAGCGTTTGCGTCTGTAACATCAACTGGAAAGAATTGAGAGCCGGTTGCTTCTGCCGTTGCTGTTCCTGCCTTTTCATCAATGTCACAAAAAGCAACGCGGCAACCTATTTCTCTGAATTTAGATACTATAGTCTTTCCAATGCCGTTTGCTCCGCCAGTGACAAACACGCGTTTTATAGGGAATTTCACGATGTATGTGCCAGGTTTATTGCCTGTCGGAGTTATTTTTTTCTTTGTATATCTATTTTTCCCTGATTTGTATTCTTCAAATTTCTTTTCCAAATAATTGTCAGCCATAATTACCAAGCGTTATAGTGAATTTTTTCATGTTTCCATTTGTCTTTTGGCTGGTGTTCGCCTTTTGGGTATCCAATTGGTATAACGTTTAATGGAACTATGTGTTCCGGCAGTTTTATAGTGTTTCTAACAATATTAACGTTATCAGAAGGATATACACCAGTCCATACGGCGCCTAAGCCAAGTGCATGCGCAGCCAAAAGTATGTTTTCAGAAGCAGCCGAGGCATCTTGAACCCATAAACTCTGCATGTCACCTTCAAGGGCTTTCTGCATATTGCCGCAAACAATGATTGCTAATTGTGCTTCTTTTAGCATTTTTGCGCTCGGAAGGCTGTCGCAAAGTTGGTCAAGTAATTTTCTGTCGTTTATGACGACAAATTCCCATGGCTGGCAGTTCATTGCCGTTGGAGCAGCCATACCAGCGCGAAGCAGTTGCTCTACCTTTTCTTCTTCAATAATTTGTGAAGTGAAGGAGCGGACGCTTGTTCGGGCCATTATCGTATTAATCGTTTCGTTGCCGGTATTTTCTTCTTTGCTTGAGAACAGGTGCAGACAGGCAACGCCTAATCCAACAGCCAGAAAGATATTTATGATGATTGGAATTCTAATTCTCATAACAATTATTATTTGTAGTATTTTGCTTTTATTTCAGGTATAGCCTTGTTAAGGTCCTCAATTCTCTTTGCGTCGCTTGGGTGAGTGCTCATAAATTCAGGAACTTTTGCATTGGAAGTTGCAGACATTTTTTTCCAGAAATTTATTGCTACGTCAGGATTGTATCCAGCCATTGACATAAAAATAATACCCATATAGTCAGCCTCTGATTCGTGTTTGCGTGAGAATGGAAGCATAACGCCATACTGAGCGCCAAGTCCGTATATGCTGCCTGCAATGGTCTGTACCATTTGGCTTTTTTCAGAAACTGCAGAACTAAGTATTTGTGCTCCATATTGAGCCATTATCTGCTGGCTCATTCGCTCGTTACTGTGCTTGGCAACGGCGTGAGCAACTTCGTGACCAACAACTACTGCCAGCTCATCATCAGAAGAGACTATATTCATCAGTCCTTCATATACAACAATTTTTCCACCTGGCATGCAGAAAGCGTTAACTTGCGGGTCATTGACAAGGTTAAATTCCCATTTGAAGTTGCTGATTTCATTTGCAAGACCGTTTGTACGCAAGTATTCTTCGGTAGCCGCAGCAATTTTTTTGCCAACTCGGGTAACAATTTGCGTTTTCTTGGCTGAAGTTGATTTCTTGGCAGTTTTAATATAATCGTTATACTGTGCAAGACTTGAAGAAAGCACTTCACTGTCGGAAACAAGCAGTATTTGCTTTCTTCCGGTAACAGGAACAGAACTGCATCCGCTTAAAATGATTGCAAGAACTGCTGCAATTATTGTTAGTTTCTTTTTCATATCTTTGTGTTTTTAGTTATTGCATTTTAATATATCTTGAGGTTCGGCAGGGGTATTCATACTTCTGATTCTCCATTCTTTAGGGTATAGGTTGTTAGCCCTGTTGCCAATGCTTTTCATCCATCCTAAAGGAGTGTTTTCATAGCAAACGATAAAGTGTTTCGACTTGCCTGGATTGTCTGCAGTTATTGCCTCTCCACGAAGATATGCAATTGCCTGCTGATAATCAACATTTACAAGTTCAAATTTTTGTCTGTTTAGGTTGATTGATTGTGAAAGCGCATGCTGCGGTATAATGTCTTTACCTTTTATTGTAGCCAATTCTATTCCGAAGTAAATCACGTTTGCAAGATTTAGAATGTGTTTCATCGGTGTGAACAGACTGTTTGGAATGGCGTTGATATTCGTTCCGTCAGATGTTATTTTCATCATTGGAGTAGTCATGTCATAGCACTCTTTTGGAATAGGAAAATTCTTTGCTTTGTCCTTCAATGATTTCGGCAAAGCGGGATTATAGTCGCCAGGTTTCTTAAGCACTGCCATAAACAAACCTTCCCCGTTAGCCTTGTCGGGCATAAAGCGGTAGCAAGGTGCGTTGCTATTAACTGCAGGGTCAATTCCCCAGCTCTCTTTTGTTTCAATTTCTATCGGAGTTGCGTCATATTCCTCAATCAGGTATTGAATGATTTCTTCATTTTCCTTACGGTTGAAAGTGCATGTACTATATATAATATATCCACCTGGTTTCAAAGCGCCCCAAATATCGTCGATAATGTTTTTTTGTCTTTCAGCGCATTCCTCAACAAGTTCCGGCGTCCATTGCTCGCGGGCAAAAGCATCTTTACGGAACATTCCCTCTCCGGAGCATGGCATATCAGTAGCGATAATGTCAAAGAAATTTTTTATTTTACCGATTTTTTTTGGTGTGTCGTTGAGGACCATGCAGTTTGGCGTTCCCCATTTGATGATATTTTCTCTTAGAATTTGTGCTCGAGAGTAGTCAATTTCGTTTGCAACAATAAGAGAGTTACCAGTAAGACAGTCAATGGCGGCTGTAGTTTTTCCCCCAGGTGCTGCACATAGGTCAAGGTAGCAAATATCTTTGCCCAAAGCCAATTCTTTAAGGACTTGGCAGATAAACATTGATGATGCATCCTGGACATAGTATTGCCCTGTGTGAAATTTTGCATCGAAAGTGAATTGCGGCCTTTCTTTTAAGTAAAAGCCGTTATCGCACCATTTGACTTTCTCAAGACCTGATGCCTTTGCCGGTTTGCGACTGTTTATCCGTATAGATGTGACAGGTTCTGACAGAATTGATTCAAGAATCTTTTCTGCTCTTTCTGGAAAGTTAGAATGTATTTCTTTAATGAAATCCTGTTTCATATATTTTATTCTCTATAGTAAATTCTTTTAATTCTTGGAGCGACAGAAGTCAGCACTTCGTATGGTATTGTGCCTATTTTGTTGGCAACTTCTGTTACAGATATGTTTTTACCGAAAATTTCGACTTTGTCTCCTATCTTGCATTCAACATCTGTAACATCAGCCATAAAAATATCCATACATATATTTCCAATTGTAGGAACTCTTTTGCCATTGATGAAAACTTCTCCTACGCCTTGACCGAGTAACCTGTTGAAGCCGTCTGCATAGCCGATTGGTATTGTTGCTATCTTTGACTTTCTTTTCAATACTCCATGACGGCCATAGCCAATTGTTGTTCCAGCCTCCCATTCCCTAATCTGGATTATAACCGATTTAAGTGAGGAAACTGGTTCAAGGCAATCATCATAACCATTTCCAAGAGTTGGAATTCCGTAAAGCCCAATGCCTAAGCGTACCATTTCATATTGATACTCTGGAAATCTCAAAATGCCGTCAGTGTTTAGAATGTGCCTGATTATCTGAAAATCAAAACTGCTGCAAAAAAAGTTTGAGCATTTTTCAAAGTATTCCAGTTGCATTTTTGCATAGTCGGTTTCTTCAAAATCATCTGCTGTTGCTAGATGTGAGAAAATGGAACTTGGTTTTACTGCATTTTGTGATTTTAGAGTGTTTATTAATTCAGGAAGCTCTTCGTAGATAAAGCCCAATCGGTGCATACCAGTATCTAACTTAATATGTATAGGGTAGTCTTTGACACCATATTTCTCCGCTTCATTAATAAACTCGTGGCACATCTCATAACTGAAAATTTCAGGTTCGAGATGATAGTCAAAAAGCGTTTTGTAATTAACAACTTTAGGATTTAATACCATAATAGGCATCGTTATCCCAGCCTTGCGTAATTCAATGCCCTCATCATGAGCAGCAACTGCAATATATGCAGCCCCTTGAGACTGTAGCGTTCTTGCCAATTCAAGAGAGCCTGCTCCATAACCAGAAGCCTTTAGCATACAAACTATTTTTGTGTCTGGCTTAAGGTGTGAACGGTAGAAGTTAAAATTATGGGTAACTGCTTCTAAATTCACTTCAAGGACAGATTCGTGCTGTTTCTCCTCAAGTATTTCGTAAATTCTGTCAAATTTGAATTCTGGAGCACCTTTAAGAAGAACAAGTTCGTTTGAAAAGTTGCTTGGCTCCATTTGGGCAAGAAACGCGTTAGTGTTCTCAAAGAATAGCGAATGGCTGGGAAAAAGGTTTTTATGAGAAGAAATATCTTTACCAATACCTATTATCCTGTCTATTTTTTTTGCCTTAAAAAGTTTGGCAATTTCATTATAGACTTCGTTTGTCGGGATGTTTTCTTTCAGAACGTCGGATAAGATAACTGTAACGCTTCTTTGTTGGGCTTTTCTTCTAAGGGCAAAGTCAATGCTTGGGGCGAGTGACAGATAGTCGCTTGTATATGTATCGTGAATTAGCAAGCAGTTATTAACCCCTTCTATAACATCGATTCGGGAACCTGTCGGTGATAAGTTAGCAAATTTTTCTCTGATATCATCATTGAATAGAATTCGCATTGCCAATAAAGTTGCAAGGCAAGTTATTGCATTTTCAATATCAGCATCTTCAGTGAAAGGTATAGTAATCTTTTCGGCAAAGAAAAGATATGTGAAGTTTATATCTGTTGATTTTTTGTGTCGGATAATTGAAGAAATGAATAGCGGAGCGTCGGAAATCGTTTTTGACCAGCATATTTCTTGAGTACCGAATGACAAGTCAATAAGTCCGTTAACAATAACGGAGTCATCGCTGTTGTAAATTATATAGTCACTTCCTTTAGATAGTCGGAGTTTCTCAATGCATTTTTCTTCAATAGAAGTAAATCCTTCTTTGTGTTCGTCGCCGATATTGGTGATGACAGTTGCAGTTGGACAAATCATTTTTGCAAGGGAATGCATTTCATCTGGCTTTGAAATGCCAGCCTCTATGATTGCCATTTCAGTATTGTCGTCAATGTCCCAAAGGGAGAGTGGTACTCCAATTTGAGAGTTATAACTGCGTGGACTTCTGACAATGTTGAATTTGTCGCGAAGAATTTGGTAAAGCCATTCTTTTACAATTGTTTTGCCACGACTGCCTGTAATTGCGATAACTGGAATATTGAATCTTTTACGGTGGTATGCAGCAAGGTCTTGAAGTGCTGTCGTTGTATTTTCAACAACGATGAAGTTTGTTGAGTTGCTGTATTGCCCCTGTGGCTTTTCTTCAACAACGAAATTCCTTACACCGTTGTTGTATAGTTGGTTAACGTATTTATGTCCGTCGTTGCTGTTCGTTCTTATAGCAAAGAAAAGCGACGTCTCCGGGTATGTAAGTGAGCGAGAGTCTGTAAGAAGAGTGTCGATGGTGCAATTTGTCAAACCATCGCTTTTAACGCCAAGTATGCTCGCTATTTCAAGAATTGAATAATTCATATTTTTATCCTTTCAAGCCCAATGCAATTTCCAATAATGAAATTTTTTCATTGAATTTTTTTATCTCATCAAGGTTATCAGTCATTGGTATATGATTTTTCATTTTCCATAATTTCTCAAAGTCTTTCAACTTGCTTATAGTCTCTTTTGAAAAGTACGTTTCTGCAAAGCGTTCGAATATATAGTCCACGGCAACGTCAGAAGGGTGCTTCATGTCAGCAGCGAAGAAACGATAGTCACGCAACTCGTCTAAAACGATTTCGTACGACGGAAAATAACTGCATGTTTGGTTTTGTTCAATCAGTTTGTCGATAGCAAGTAGGAGAGTTGATTTGCTGGACTGGTTCCCATGAGCGCCGTCGGCAAGATGCCGTATCGGACTGACGGTAAAAATAATTCTTGCGTTTGGATTAATTTTGTTGATAGTCTTAATCAAAGAAGACCAGCGGTGAGTGATTTCATCAATGGAAATTTTACGTCTGACAAAGGTCGAGGCCGGCAGTTTGTGGCAGTTTGCAACAATTTCGCCAGAGTCTGCAAGACTGTAAATAAAAGCCGTTCCAAACGTTATAATGAACACGTTCGCAGTTTTGAAAAACTCTTTCGCTTTCGAAAAAGAAGCATTAATATTGTCTAAAGCCGTTTCCTTACTTTTGCTTGAAAAACGTGAGTGATGCATAAAACTATGCCATAGACCATTATGCTCAAAGAGATCATCTTCAGAAAATTTCGGTTTGTTGATGAGGCAGTCAATTGCTTTGGCAATGCTTATAGGATTATATAGTGCACCAAAAGGATTTACGCAAGGATTAAAATATCTGCGTTCAAGCCTGCTGCCTATTTCATCAGTAAAGCAAGAACCAAGAAGCATTATCCTATCGTTGTGGCTGATAGGAAATCCCTTTTCAATATTTACAACCGTCCGAAATTCCATCAATTACTGCTGTTAATTTGTTTTACAAAGTTAGTGCAAACCGAAAGTATAGCGGTGAAAACTTGTTTTCGCAAGCTATACTAAGGTGCCGCCTAAGTTATACAA
>Ed_p2__coassemble_1298_pt1 | contig 15235 bp, 10 predicted proteins | sample Ed_p2__metabat2_low_PE_028 | metagenome-assembled genome bin Ed_p2
GTCCTGATTTACAGCCAGCCAAGCCCATCAACCCGCAGACAGGAATGCCGGACGATTGGAACATGGTCATGGAACGATTGCTCAGGAAGCCCGAAGAGGCCGTCGAGCAAGGAATTACAGTAAGAATGACGGCGGAAATAACCATCGGAACTGACGGCGTTGCCAGCAACGTAAAAATAGACGGAGCCCCCCACCCGCTATTGAAAAAAGCGGTCTGCGACTGCCTCTACGGCATAAAGTATGTCCCGGCAAAATTGAATGGAAAGGCGATCCCCTTTGTCTTTTCACTCCCAGTCATTTTTAACTGACCAAGCCTATGAAAGGATATATCCTGATAAATCTCGGAAGAAACAGGAGCTGACCATTTATTATAAAAAGGACGAATATGAAAATTAAAACACTTATCATCATTGGATTGACAGCATTTTTATGCTTATTCGGCGCAACAGCCCATGCACAATCAGACAAACAGATTATCATCATGGATAACCCGGACTATGACATAGATGTGGAACGTTTTTGCTCTCCATATATTGATTTCGATAATCCCAAAGAGACCAGCAAAGAAGTAAACTATCGCTATGTGAAATACACACAAAACATGAACGTTTCGTTTTCTGAGAGATATCCGATTTTAGTATATTATATAAGTATGGACAGTCTTGCTACCAAGAAAGCAACTTTTTGTGATACCGATTTTGGAAAACTGAATTTGATAACCAATGCACAAGGCAAATTAATATCGGTAGCTTGCGAAACGAAGATGAACAAAACAAGCTTCGAGAAACTGGTAGAAGCTGCCAGGCAGAAATATGGTAAACCTGCCCTGCAGAAAGCAGAAACAGGTAAAGACGAACTTAAAAAGATTCTGATAAACTCGATGGTATCAAAGGGCAAGGACATACCCGTGTATCTTTGGAAACCGGATGACGAATATATAGGACTGTTCATGGAAGGCGAGGATGTCGTAAAGCTCTTCCGGGCAAAAAAAGAATTTGAGGATTTACTCATCAAAGTAAATGGTCCTTACATTAAGGCTAAGGAGGAATGGCAAAAATTTAAGGAAGAAATTCTGGAGTTATAAATATCAGGTTAAAATTAAAGACGAAAAGCAGACAGTGTGTCATAATTGCAAAGTACTTCGTTCCTTTCGAAAATTTGCCCACAGTCATTTACTATTAGCAAACTCCTGCTAACCTTATTCTCAGTGCCTTGCATTATATCAGTCATAACGCACAGAAAGAGGGGTTGCATCAAAAATTTATTTTGACACAACCCCTACTAAAAAGTTATTAATTTTATCCTAATATTAAGAATTAACTTATATAACGCTTATTTAGGACAAATCATATTCACTAACTGAATATTACCAATTATGCTTTTACGCGACCTACGTAAGAACCTTCGCGAGTGTCAACCTCGATAACCTCACCTTCGTTGATAAACAAAGGAACGCGTACTTCTGCACCTGTTTCAACTGTTGCAGGTTTCAATGTGTTTGTTGCTGTATCGCCTTTCAAACCCGGTTCTGTGTAAGTAATCTTCAATTGTGTCTTTACTGGCATCTCAGCATAGAGAACGGTTTCTGTTGTAGCATCAGCAACAACTTCCACTACGTCACCTTCTTTCATGAAGTCAACACCGGTAATCATATCCTTTTGAATAGGAATTTGCTCGTATGTTTCCTGATTCATAAAAATATAATCTGTACCTTCCTGGTATAGGTATTGGTACGGACGGCGCTCAACTCTTACATCCTCCAACTTTTCACCGATGTTGAAACGACGTTCCAATACATAACCGTCAACAACGTCTTTCAACTTTGTACGCATAAAGGTATTACCTTTACCTGGCTTTACGTGAAGGAATTCAATAACAAAATACAATTTGCCATCCATGCGGATGCAAGTTCCGTTCTTAATATCTTGAGCGTTAATCATAAAATATAATTATATTGTTTAAAATCTTATTAACGATTGCAAAGGTACCAATTATTTTCCACATAATCAGTACCATTTGCCGTTTTTTATCCCTAATTTCTGCCAAAATGGAGAAATTATAGCCTTATTCCATACTTTTCTATTCTGTTTTCAAGCATTCCTTTTGGCAAGAACTTTCCAAGCACTGAAACTATTGTATTGAGCATCCTCTCTCTTATATAGTCATCTTTTATGTAGAGAGAAACCCTTCGCTGCGACAAGTAGTCGCCTTCAATTCGTCTTACATTGGCTCGCTGACCCTCACTCAAAAATGGCAAATGCATTTCTGGAATAATAGTAAATCCTCCATTAATATCAACTATTCGTATCAGAGTTTCAATACTGCCTGCTTCATATATATGACGTCCTTTTGCACGTGCCTTACAGAAACTGAAAGCACTTTCTCGTAGGCACTGTGCCTCCTTCATTATCCACATATTCTCATGCTCAAGATTTTCCGGCTTGAAGACTGGCAATTTCCTCCAACAGTTCTCCGAAAGATAAACATAAAATTTCTCCTTATATAATGGTATTTCTGTTACTCCTTTATAAACATTACCGCTTATTGCTAAACCTGCATCTAACTCCCCACGCAACAAAGCATCTGCCATAGCATCTGCTTTCATCTCCGAAATAGAAAGATTTATATCAGAATAGTCTTTTATATAATTCTTGATAAAGTCTGGCAATATATATGGTGCAATGGTAGGACCTACAGAAATTGACAAATCTCCGGAAACCCCGCCTTTACTCTCTACAACGAGTTCTTCTATTCGACCAGCCTCAACAATAGTCTTCTCTGCCTGTTGGATTATCTTCTCTCCTATCGACGTTGGCTCTACTTTCTTATTGGTTCGCTCGAATATCTTCACATCAAGTTCTTCTTCCAACTTAACAAGCATAGCACTTAATGTTGGCTGCGAGATTCCACAAGCATCCGCTGCCTTAGCAAAACTGCGGTAACGATTTATTTCAACTATGTATCTTAACTGCTGTAATGTCATATCAATAGATTTTATCTATACAAAGATAAGAAATATCATTCGTTTATCAATTAAAAACAAACTAAATTTGCATTAGAAATAAAACAAAAAATATGGCAACAAAGAGATTTCACAGATACATGGCGAAAAAGGGATTTCCCCTCTACTGGCTACTATTAGGCTACCTGGTCTTGGGTTACTTCTACCCTATTATCGGACTGATAGCATTAATCTGCATGATCGCACCGGTAACGGTTTCAATCTGGAAAGGCAGATGGTGGTGCGGCAACGCTTGCCCGAGAGGAAACTTCTACGACAAGATATTATCAAAATACTCTCCTCATAGACCTATTCCAAAATTTGTCAGGACTTTTGGCTTTCGGTTGTTTATGGTATTTTTTATATTTACGATGTTCACAGTACAAATGTACTTCGCGTGGGGAGATTGGAACGCAATGGGGCGAGTATTTTGGAATATCATCCTTATAACAACAATCGTCGGTATTATCCTCTCTTTCATCTACGCTCCGAGAACATGGTGCTCGTTCTGCCCGATGGGAACACTATCTTCCTGGGTGGCTCCAAAAGAAGGTAAACTGCCAAATGGGTATAAGAGCATACACGTAAGCAGCACTTGCCAAATGAAATGCAAAAGTTGCGCAAGATTTTGCCCAATGCAACTGACGCCTTACGACAGCAGAGGACAGGAAAACGGGTACCTACACCCTGACTGCATAAAGTGCGGACAATGCGTAACTGCCTGCCCTATAAAGATTATGGAACTGAAAAAATAAAGAAATAATAATAACAAAATAAAATTAGAAATTATGGAAAATATTCAAACTTACCTACCGTATCTTCGCGGTTATGACTTTACTGGAATGCCAGTTATCATCGACTTCTACGCAACATGGTGTGGACCTTGCAGAAATCTCGCTCCTCACGTTGAAAAACTCGCAGCAGAATATGAAGGACGAGTGAAAGTTTTGAAAGTGGACGTTGACAAAAACGAGCAACTTGCAATGGCAGCAAGAATCCAGTCAATCCCAACGCTCTTCTTCATCGACAAGGAAGGAAACATTGAGCGCCACGTTGGAGGTCTTCCATTCGGGAAACTCGCAGAAAAAGCGGACGAACTCCTAAAATAGCACCTCAGCAAATAGCAATCAATCTTAATAACCAACCCCTCGGCACTTCAAACACCGAGGGGTTTTTATTTTATAGTTAGAATAACATTTTATCAAAACATTTATTATCAACACTTGCCGTTAAAAACATTTTCCGCAGATTGCGGGAAACCAACAATCTGCGGAAAACCTTTTATTATCGCCCATGAGGGGGCATTATCAATAATTTGTATTGACGCCGGTATCCATTCCGCCTGATTTGAGGCTGCGGCCCAATTTCTTGAAGCCCTTACCGAAGTTCATTCTATAAACAAGGCTAAGGAATATCTGGTTAGGATTATTCAACCTGGTACTTGAACTATACGGACGAACGTCTGACAAGTCAAAACTATGATAGTTGCTGCCTTGCTTTGTAAAGAGGTTCACGGCAAACAATCTGACAAACAAGTTATTCCAGCGGTACTGAACTTGAACCATATTTGATCTCTCGTTTCTTGAAAATGTTGTTCCGGAAAGGTTGTATTGCGGCTTGATGATGTAGTTCGCACTAATTGTCCATGCTCCGAAGTATAGACCGCCACTTACGCCAGCATACAGTCTCTTGTCAGAAAACTTCTGCCTTGAACCGTCGGCAAGACTCTTTTTATGTATCGTATAATCGTCCCAACCTATTTGACCATAGATTGAGAAATGGTTAAGAATATTGTTGAAACCCAAATCCAACTGAAGGTTAATTCTGTCATCACGCAAACCATTGACCGGCTTAGACAGGAACATATTCCTATATGGTTCCAAGACACCTGTAGCAGTTTTCGGAATATACTGAAAATCCCTTAAAATCGGGTCATTAGTGCGGCTATGGCTAACCCAAAAAGTCCCGGTAAACTTTTTATAATTACCACGTATATACAAGCGGTTGCGGTACCAAACGGACGGTTTAAGGTTCATATTACCCATACTGACTTCTATATCATCTACCAAAGTAGGCACTTCCGACTGCTGGTTGAATGAAGGCATTGAAGGATCATACATAAAGAGATAGTTGAACGACAAGAATCTCTTTATTCGGTAGTTAAGATTGATATTACCTTTAAAGCGAGTAGCATTCATTGTCCTTACTCCGTCAGAACTATGCTGATATACACCTCCAACGCCGACTGTATATCCCAAATCCTTAAATCTACCGGTAACAGACCCATAGAAGTACATTTTATTGAAATCCAACACAGGTCTATTAATCACCCCATTCTCACGTTGCTCATTCTCGGCACGGTTGTAATTATCCTGAATACCAAACTTTGCAGTAACATTCTTAAATTGCTTGGAGTACATAATTTCACCTCCAACAGCCTTTGATTTATTGGCAGTAGTTGTATAAATCCCATACACATCATTTCCTGACGCATCAGTATCAAGATAATCACGGACATAATCACCGTCATTATATCGGCCATTCGCAAGTATTTCAAGCATATTGCCTTTTTTAAACTGCTTTCTGAAGAAAAGAGAAACACTTGGAGCTTTAAATTCACTTGACCAAATCAAACGGTTATTCACCTTTGTTTCTGCTTCTTTTTTTGTTATTTTGCTTGAAAAAGTTGTACGATAAGAGTCAGTTAACGCACCGCTCAAATCGATGGAGAACATTGTATTAGCACTGTGCATATACGTATAGCCTAAATTAATGCCATTGTCGGTATATCTCATTCCACTTGGTAATCCTACCTGAGTCTTTACAAAGTCACCGTCCTCACTGCCAATATAACGGGCGGAAGAACTGATTTCCTGCTTTTTATAATCACGCCATTGGATGCCGTAATTGATATTCCATTCCGACTTTTTGTTATAGTATGTAGCCGCAACATTTCCGTTAATGGCACCGGTATTAAGCGAACTCATTCCGGAAAGCATTATCGAGCCTCCGTCCCGGCGAGGCTTGGTAACAAAATTGATAACGTATGAATTGTGGCGGATATCAGGACTGTCAAAATACTCCACCTTCAGAATGTCGTTAGGATTCAATCCGTTAAACTTCATCATATCAACGGCTTTCCCGTTAATCTTGATTATCGGTGTTCTGTTGTCAACGGTAATCTTATTCAATTCCTCAACGACTGCCAGACCCGGCATATTCATCTTCAAAGCATTTAGCAACGACAACGAAGTTGCAGCCCTTTCTACCTCTCCGCGGGAAGGAATAACGATATATCTGTCAGGTTTTTGCACAACCGCATCTGCAACCACCTCAACCTCATCCAACTCTACCGAACGAGGTTTTAACGCAAGTTCCTATATCAAGAGTCTCAATATCAGAACCGGCAACCTGCAAATATACAGGCTCCATTTTTCCATACTGAACTTCAATAATAACTCTCGGCTCATTAATCTCGCAGGTAAGGAAGCGACCGTTCTGGTCAGACTCAATGCCTGCAACAACTTTCATGGTATCATTTCGGGCGATAATAACTGCCTTTCTTATAGGCTTGCCGTCACTGTCCGTAATGCGACCCGTAATATTATACGCAAACGCCGCTACACTTGACAGCAACGAGCATAAAATAAAAAGTACTCTTAGCTTGTTCATCTGAAATTTAAAATTTGTTTTTCGTATATTGAATTAATCACACAAATATAGCATTAATTATGCCACTAACAAACAGCATAATGGGGGGCGAAATTTAACAAATTTTAAAAGCATAAACTATCAATAATTTATCAAGATACAACTTTAATATTCAACATCAACACCAGTATCAATGCCTTTATTCTGCAAAGTTCTGTTAGCACGATTATAAGACTTGCCTAAATCTATTCTATACACGAAATTAAGTTCTACCAAATTAGCATAGTCCTTTATATAAAAAGAATTGAATATCGGATGCACCTTTGAAGGGGTACTGATTTTCTGCAGGAAGCCACGCTTAGTAAAGGCATTTACAACCCTTGCTCCAAAAGAAAAATCTCTCCACCTATATTTTACTCCGAAATAGTCATAACGTATATCCCTGCAAAAAGAACGACCATCTAAACTATAGCGAGGAGCAATTGCATAGTTAGCATATATGGTCCATTTACCAAAATAGGCATTAGCACTGATACTCGCATAGACCTTATCCAATGAATTATCCTCATTGGTTTCAGAAACCGAATACTTATCCCAACCCACAGATGCAGATAGAGTCAAATGGTTAAATAAATTTTGGTAACTCAAATCAACTTGAACATTAATATTGTCAGTATAGTTACCATTTTCTATTCTATGAATAAACATCTGGTAATATTTACTCGCGGGATCACTATCATAATGCCAAACAGAATTTATCGGGTCGTTAGTTCTACTATAACTACCCCAAGCAGTTGCGTAAAAATTACCTGTGTTATATCTCAAATACAAACGATGTCGCTGATAGGTACTCGGCTTTATATACAAGTTACCCATTTGAACAGAAATATCATCTATTGTATGCACATCATCATTCATAACAGACAAAGACGGCATTTCCGGACTATACATATAAAGATAATTTGCATTCCAATGATTATTAAAACGAAAATTCAATGTTGCTGTCGCCTTAAATTTCAAATACGACTCACCTCCAGACATTCCCTTGCTATGGAAATATTTACCGCCAGCACTTACTGTATAACCCAATTTCTTCCATTTACCAGCAAGGTCGCCATAAAAATAGAGATTATCTCGTGTGAGATTATCCTGCTCAAATGGAGAATCATTTTCAGAATATTTATTTTCTGCATAATTTCGCTTATAGTTTACACCATATCTTGTTGTAACATTCTTAAATGCCAAAGTATATAATGCCTCAGCCGCCAAAGCCCAACTGTCATTTTTTGTGGAATTAACCTGACTGTAGTTTTCTTTTGAATCATCATTATATAAGTAATGCATTTGCCGAGAATAATCACCATTAGAAAGCGTGCCAATGGCGTTTAACTCAAGTGACTGCTTCTCAGATATGTTTTTTCTAAAATATAAATCAATTGATGGTGATTTGACTTTTGTTTCATTCGGATTATATTTGTCAAATAGTTTTCGCTCTGTTCCTATCCGTTCTTCTATAGCATTATAATTTCTGGCTTTTACATCTTTAACACTTAAATTCAAATTCGCTGAGAACATTGTGCTTAAATCATACATATAGGTATAGCCCAATGTTAAAGCATTGCTGAAATCACGGGCATAAGATGGGCGACCAATTTGGTTACGAAAGATTGTTTTATCACGTCCTATATACTGCTCGTTAATATCCGTAAACTGTTTTTTTCTCTTATGCCAGTTATTACCATACATTAAAGACCACTCTGACTTTTTATAATGATAAGAGCCTGAAACTGTTACATTAGAACGCAATGCAGTAACAGCCTCATCAAGCATTACCATAACAGAGCCACCCTCTTGGCGCGGTTTCATAACAAAATTAATGACGCCGGAAACGCCTCTATCTGCATACCGAATATCTGGAGTATTTCTGTATTCAACTCGCAATATTTCTCTATGATTCAACCCTTCAACCTTAGAAAAAGGCTCTTCTTTACCATTAATTTGGAAAACTACTGAACCGCCATCTACAAGCACTTGCTTTAATCCTTCATTCACCTGCAAGCCAGGCATCTTTACTTTCATTTCACTTAACAGATTTAATGATGCAGAAGCCCTTTCTAGTTCTTTTACTGATGGTATAAGCACATATTTGTCAACCTTTTCAATCACACGACTGGCAGAGACAACCACCTCTTCCAACTCCTTGCTTCTTGGTGACAATTTAATTTCCCCCATATAATAATCACCATCTATATAGTCTAATGAAATACGTTGCGATTCATAACCTGTGTACGTCAACTCTATACAAGCATAGGTGTCTTTTACTCCTCCAAATGAGAACCAACCATTTCCATTTGTAGATGTCTGCATTACGACTTGTGTAGAATCGCCAAGTAGTGACACATTGACACCAGCCAATGCTTCTTTTGTTTGCTCGTCTATTATAACTCCAGACAGTCCCTGTGCACTCGCTATAACTGCACTAAGGCTTAAAAACATTAATAAAAATAATTTTTTCATGTTATGAATTTTGAACAAATTTATAATAAAAATGAATTTTGAACAAAAATTTGCAAATTATTATTGCATTTTTACCCAAAAGGGTAATAAACAGTAAATTTTGAACTAAATGCTTTAAAATTTTAAAAATAATAATTATGTTTGCCAGTGTCTAACCCAATAACAGGCATGAATTATTTTAGAAACATTAAAATAAACGGAGTAACCGAGGAATCATATAAAGATATAGACTCACTGATAGAAAGCGTGAAAGCCTTTGCAAGGCTTACATCTAAAAGTGTATATATTATGGATTTATATAAGCAAAATTTTATTTTTGTTTCTGAAAATCCTCTTTTCTTTTCCGGATACACTGCCGAAGAAATAAAAGAACTCGGCTTTGATTTTTTCATTAAATCAACAAATAACGAAAATCTATCTAAAATATCAGAAATCAACGACAAAACAATAGAACTAATACACTCCCTGCCCATTGAAGATAGAACCAAGTTAATATTGGTTGATACATATAGCACAATAAATAAACAAACACAAAAAGAACTGCTACTTTGCCATCAATCAACACCACTAAGACTTTCATCGACAGGCGAGGCTTGGCTCATTCTCTGCGTTGAATCTATAGCAAGTGCCGGCAATAAGCAGGAAATTATTGCATACACCGAAAATCCAAACAAAATATGGAAATATGATGAAAACGACAAGCAGTGGCAATCACTGGAATGGCTAAAACTGAAAGAGGTAGAAAAAGACATTCTAAGATTAAGTGCAATGGGACTGTGCATGAAGGAGATTGCAGCCGAACTTGGATGCTCATACGATACAATCAAATTTTATAGAAAAGAATTACTTAAAAAATTCGGAGCAAAAAATATTATAGAGGCTTATAACACCGCCTTAATATACCGAATGATTTAGTAGAAAAACTGCAGATAAACAACAAACCCAAAACAAAGCATAAAATTTAATATCATCATAATAACACATCACACAAGAAAAGGCCATATCTAAAAGATACAGCCTTTTCTTTTATTATGCAAACACTTATTTTACAACTGGTTTTCCATCTGCTTTCCATTGCTTAATACCGCCTTTCAAATCATAGACCTTAAAGCCCTCGGACCGCATTTTCTCAGCAGCAGCATTGCTTCTTCTGCCACTACGGCAGTAGATATAATATGTCTTTGCTGTATCAAGTTTAGCAACACCTTCCTTGAAAGCCTCCTCATCAAGCCAATCAAGATTAACAGCCCCTTCTATATGGCCTTCTACGAACTCTGACGGCTGGCGAACATCAAGGATAACCGCCATAGAATCGGTTTTTGCACCCTCAATAAATGCCTTTGAATCCAAAATTCTAACATTGCTCTGACTGCAAGCCGATACAAAAAACAAAAAAGAAAATATTAAAATTGATAGATATCTCATAATAAATTTATTTATAATTTAATACATACATCATCTGCCACGGATTAAACTGCGTAGCACTTTCCAAATTAGGACAGTCAAGCAATGCCTGCATATCATTATCGGCAAAAACGACAGCCTCCCCGTTGGCATTATAATCGGATATTTGATTAATATCACTAATAACCTGCACTTTTTGCCCATCGTGCAAATGAGGTATCAATAGCGACAAAGTATTTCTGTCACCATCGTAGGTCGCATAAAGATATACCACCCTATCATTAGGGAAGTCAGCAAAATCACCCATTAGGAATTTCACCTTCCCGGCAAACAATGTTTGGGAAAGAGCAATTACCGCAACCGCCGCAACAATTTTCCACGACCTCAACACCTTTACAACGCAATAAGCAACAGGCACCAGCATCATCGGGATATATGCTGAAACATATCGCGACAGTTTCCATGTTGACAAAATCATTACAACACCGAAGCAGATATAGGCTATTACAAAAATCCAGACATTATCAATTCTCGGCAATCTACGCTTTTTTGCAACGAAATAAATAGCAGAACCTGTCAGAAACGCAAGCATAAGATAGCCAAAGACATCAAAGACAAGCAACTTTACCGCTGCCCCACCGCTATAATATATATTCGAAAAAAAGTTCTCGCCAGAAAGTTTTGTAGTTACCTCCCCTGTTCTTGCATCTCCAAAGAAATTGAAGAAACCATGATAGAATAGCCAGCATAGCAAAACCGATAACGCCGCTACAATAGGGAAAAATGCAAGTTGCAAATACTGTTTAGAAACAACCAAATTGTAAACACAAAACAGGCTGACAGCAATAACAAAAAAGGCGTTGAAATAGCCGACCGAAACAAGCAAAGCAGCAATAACTGAAAATGCCAAAACAGGCATAAATTCCAAAATAGGCTTATTCTCCTTTACATTTCCATAAACCCATACAGCAACCAAAGCAAAGGCTACAAGAAACATCTCCGCTGCCTGATATTCCCTAATTAGCAAAGTAATTGAAACTGAAACAGGGTTAATATATGCAACCAAAAGGATAAACGGAATCCACCTGCAATTTGGAAAAATTCTGAAAAGCAGCAAGGCCATCAGCACAAACGACACGGCGAAAAGAAGCAAGTTCAAACCGCAGGCACGCCAAACAGCATCGGAAAGCACAGTTGAGTTCTGCCCTATCAAAGCCGTTCTCAAAAGCATATAGTATAGCGACGCATGCGACGGGTCGCGGTTATCAGTCCAAAGTGACTTTATATCACTGAAATAACCTTTCCAACCGCCGCAATCGTCAACAAAAAGTATTTTCCTTAAATTTTCGGCTTCATATTTACCCTCTTGATAAGCATTCTCGCCCCAACCAACGGCATTATAAGCAAGCGTAAAGGAAGTGTGTTCATCGCCATCAAGACCCTTTTTCTCGCCAATGAAGTAAACCCTCACTGAAAGACAGAGTATGAAGACGACAAACAACCAAACTATTTCCTTCCTTCGCTGCATAATAAATCAATTATTTTTTACTGTCAATTTCCTTTAGTAATTCGTTAACAGCGGCACGCAACTGTGCATCCTCGCCCTTAACAACTTCTTCCGGAGAATTCAATACATAGATATCCGGCTCCAATTGACTGTTCTCAAGATAATTACCTTCAGCAGTCTTGTAACCAATAACAGGGATACCGAATATCAGCGAATTATCTTGCAAAGTCTCCCATGAAACACTGGTCATAGTACCTGGCACTGGAGCACCAACTAACTTCCCAAGACCTTTATATTTATAAACCCAAGGCGTTCCATGAGCATTTGAATAGTTTGCCTCACATTGAACCATGATAGACGGTTTATTCCAACGGCGACTCGGCATATCGCAAGTTTCTCTGCCCTTAAACTCTTGAGTCAGGTATTTCTCGCCACTGAAAAGCACCTCAATGTCCTCGTGCAAACGTCCACCGCCATTGAAACGAGTGTCGATAACTATACCCTCGCACTTATTATACTTACCAAGAATGTCAGCATAGATAGTACGGAAACTTTCATCATTCATCGACTCAATATGAACGTAGCCAAGTCTGCCGTTTGACCATTTCTTAACATCTTCAGCACGACCCTTAACCCAACGATTATAAAGCAAACTGCCAAATGCACCGTTACTGATAGGCTTAACAACCTCATCCCAACGAGAACCGTCAGCAGCATTATAGAAAGAAACAAGTGTTTTTTGTCCACGCAAATTATTCATCAATCTGAAGAAATCTGTCATTGTTGAAATCTCCTGACCGTTGATTTTTTCAATAATATCACCAGCCTTAACCTTTGTTGTTGACCTGTCGAAAGGTCCCTTTTCAATAATTTCAGAAACTTTCAAGCCCTTTCCTGAATAAGACCAATCATACAGCAAACCAAGATTTGCAGTAGCGTCACCACCAGCAGTACTTCTATATCTGCCACCTGTATGGGAAACATTCAACTCGCCAAGCAATTCACTGAGCAACTCAGCAAAATCCTCGTTATTGTTAATGTGCGGCAAGAACTTACGATATGCCTTTGTCATTTCCTTCCAGTTAACGCCATGCATATCTGCTCGGTAGAACAAACGCTCTTCTTGTCGGCAAACATGATTATACATATATTCCCTTTCTTTTGCAAGGTCAACTTCCATTTTTGCTCGGAATGAGACTTTTTCAAGTTTTTCTCCAACAACTCCCATTTTCTGAATTGAACTGCCACTAACGATGAAAAGGTTATCACCCTTATCATCAAGCATCATAAATGCTGGAGATGAACCCAATTTTTTTGTCAACTTATTATCACGCTCACGCAAATCAATCTTCCACAAATCAAAGCCTTCTCCAGTGGATGACAAATAAAGCAAATTTTCTCCATCTTTGTCAACAACAGCATCCGAAATAAGAGAAGAGTAACCAGTCACTCTAACAATACGGTCTTGAATATCTTCTAACTCAACAGTGATGTCTTTATTTGCACTTTCTTCATCACTGCCGTCTTTATTATCCTTTTTGTCTTTCTTGTCAGACTTTTTCTCATCGTCCTTTTTTGCTTTAGCCTGCTCTTTCTCCAATTCTTTCAGAAGTTCATAATCCTCCTTATTCAAACGGTATTTGTCATAAGCATCCTTATTAACAAAAGCAAACATAATATCATTCAAAGAGCCCCATGAAGCATGGCTTCTCATACCATAGCGGTCTGTTACAAACATAATAGCATTTCCACCGAGAACCCACTTGGGATCAGCATTGAAATATCCACTATTAGTAATATTAACCGGTTTTTGAGAACCATCAGCCTTTACAATTGCAACATCACTATAAGGGGCATGACCGTTACCAATAATCTCAAGCGCAAACCATTTTCCGTCTGGCGACCAACTGTAATTGAAATTGTCATAATACCACATCGAACCATCTGTCACTTGGGTGATTTTCTTGCTTTCCAAATCCATCACCATTAGTTTCATTTCGTTTTCGATAAAAGCCAATTTCTTTCCATCAGGCGACAATTGCGGATTAGTACGGTCTTTACCGTCATTCGGAGTCAATCGCTCCTCATCGATAATAGTAGCATTTGGGAAATTCAAATCGTCTGTACGGCTTATCTTCGCACGATAAATTTCCCAATTGCCACCTCTTTCTGCTGAATAAACCAATGACCTGTTATCCTTGCCAAAATCAACTCCAGCCTCACCTGTTTCTGTTGTTGTAATACGCTTTGTTGTTGCATAATCAACAGAAGTAACAAATACCTCTCCACGGATTACAAATGCAACCTGCTTACCGTCTGGAGAAACCGCAGCAGAACTGATTCCACTTGCCATATATAAAGTCGCCGGAGTATTTTCTTCATCGTTAACGATATTTATGCGAACCTTCACAGGTTTCGCTCCAACCTTTTGCGTATAAATTTCGCCATCGTATGTGTAGCACAGCAAATCATTATTACTGATTGAAAGGAAGCGAACCGGGTGCTTCTTGAAATCAGTAACTGCCTTCAAATCCTTAGGATTGGCAAGACTTGCCTGATAAACATTCATTGACTGTCCATTACGCTCGCTGAGGAAAAAGAAACTCTTTTCATCAGAAGAATAAACCGGATTTCTATCTTCTCCACCGATATTTGTCAAATTTGTATGTTTCTTTGTTATGCAGTCATACTCCCAAATATCTCTTGTAACAGAAGACGTATGGTGCTTTCTCCACTGGTTTTCAAAGCCTTTAGCATCTTGATAAACAAACTTCTTACCGTCATTTGTCAAAGAAACGAGTTCAGCCGGAGTAGCCAATAACTGCTTAATATTTCCATCTGCAATATTAATGCTATAAAGTTCACTCAACACTCCTTCAGGAGCCAATACGCTTTCTGCAGGATCAAAAAGAGCAGCAGAGAAAAGAACCGCCTTATCGTCGGAAGTAAACGCACTCGGCATTTCGTTTGCTGAATTGAAAGTAAGACGCTTTGCGGCACCACCATTTGACGGCATCACAAAAACATCATAATTGCCATAGCGATTACTTGCAAAAGCAATCTGCTTACCGTCGTTAGACCAAACTGGAGCAGTTTCCATACTCTCATTACTTGTCAACCTGACGGCATCTCCACCAGCAGAGTTAACCTTATAC
>Ed_p2__coassemble_1463_pt1 | contig 12904 bp, 9 predicted proteins | sample Ed_p2__metabat2_low_PE_028 | metagenome-assembled genome bin Ed_p2
CCCAGCCATCTCCGAACCAAGTGTCAGTAACGACATAATAAGCAGATTCCACAACGATACCCATATCAACAGGCTTCACTTCATTTTTAGAAGCAAGGAGATAAACATCCTTTTCAAAAAGGACTCTTGATTCACCGTCAGTCAAGTACGGAATAAAACGGAAATAAAGAGGTTTTTGATTGGGTGTTTTTCCGTAAAGTTGACGGAAAGCAGCATCAAGATCATAAGAGTCAATCGCACCGTCAGTCAACTGATATTGCTTCATTTTTGTAAAGTTTTCGTCAGAAGCAATTTGCACATCATACGTAATACTGTTATTCTCGTTGAGAACAGGAGTTTTAACAGTCTTAATCAACTCAATTGAACCAGATGCATTGTTCAGGTCAATCGGATTTGCCATTGCCTCAGCAGCAGTAACTTCCAATCCCTTAACTTCAACGATTGGTTTCTGCTCATTGGCTTGCGGGATAGCCTCATCGTATTCGTCACAAGCAACAAATCCCATTGCAAGGACAGACATTAAAAATATACCTAATTTTTTCATATTGTATTCTATTAAATGATTTTTGCAGAGCGGAGCAAAAAACCGCTCCGCAAAAATCTTCTAAGGTTATTATTTTATTTCACCAACGCCAGTTGCGAAATTCAGATGAACCTTCTGGTCAGCACCGTTACCGACACGAGCCTGGTCGCCACCTGCACCACGGTAAGCAATCTTCTTACCCAAGACAATGAACTCAGTATGCCACCAGTCACCAGCCCATGGTGATTCATCAGCGTTCAACGGGTGGATACACATACGCAAGCAATTGTCATCTGTTCCTGCTGTTTCAAGAAGAGCTGGAGATACAAACTCGCCGTCAGGAGTTGTTGGAACTTCGAACAACCAAGCAGGATCATCACCCCAGTTGCCACCGTTAGCAGCACCATAGATGTAAATATTAGCCGGGAATACGTTCAAAGTATATTTAAAGTCCCTACCAACCAATTCGATGTCGATACCAAAGATATACCAGCCAGACTTGCTGATTGAAATATTACCGCTATTGTCAGCAAACTCAAGACCAGCAACAGTTGTCACGCAAGTTGTAGCAGCAAAACCGAAGTCTGTACCGTTCCAAGACTGAGCACTATTGAACTTGAATCCCTTACCGTCACCTGTACCACCATCAACATATCTGACGCACCAGAACTTGCCTGGATTAGAGTGAACAGGAACCATTTCAGCTGAATTTGCCCAATCCCAGTTACAGAACTCGCCAATCATATACATCTTCTCTGGCATTTCAACCGGTGGAAGAGCGAAATAAGGAATAGCGTTAATAGTAATGGCATTTGAAGTAATTTCACTGCCGGTAACCAAAGCATTAGAAATCTTAGAATTAATTCTCACATAAACAGGGACAGTACCGGAAGTTGTTTCAGCCAAAGCAGCGTCAATAGAAGCCTGGTCAGACCAACCGGCAGCAGTACAGATAGCCATTGCAAGGCTATTTGCATCAACCTGGATATCACAAACATGATATGTCTCACTTACAAGAGCGGAATTTTCGAACTTGTCATTCATTGCAACCTCAACAGTATAATCGCAAACAGCAGAATAACCGTAGTCAGGTTGAGAAAAAGTAAAGTTCACAGTTCCAGCATTTGCCAAATCATAGACACCATTAGCGAACTGAGGTTTGTTTAGCACAAACTCCGTCGGAGTCTTATATTCGGCAATCACTTCTGACGGCTCATCTGAAATACAAGATGAAAACAGAGTAGCAGACGCAAAAGCCATCAATAAATATTTCATTTTCATAGCATTCACATTTTAATATTAATAACCTTTATTTTGGAAAGCCGCAAATTCCGGTTGAGCAGCGATAACGCTGGCAGGAATTGGATAGACAGTCTCGTATGCAGGGATATCCTTACCGTTCAAGACACCACCTTTCCAAGCCCAGTTATAACCGCTTGTAAATTTACCGAAACGAACAAGGTCAGAACGACGGTGGTTTTCCCAGTACAATTCACGAGCACGCTCATCAAGAAGGCTTTCTGCATTCAATTCATTATCATTCCATTTAACAACACCTGCTCTTTCACGGACATAGTTAACAGCCTCAAGAGCTGAAGTTTTGTCACCTTGACCGCCAAGAACGAAGCACTCAGCCTTCATCAAATAAACGTCAGCAAGACGGAAAATTGGAAGGTCAGTATCAGGGTGAATATTACCGCTCAAAGCCTTAGATGCAGCATCGATATTAGTCATATCAACAGGAGCAGTATCATCAATCAAATAGAAAGAACCGTCTTCTTTAGTAAGCAAGTTAGTAAACTTGATAGCAGCATAACCGTTGTTAAACTTAGAATAGTCAGTATTTTCAATAGTGAAACCTTCACGCTCTTTGCTCCAAAGATTGTCACGAACGTCACCATTATCGATGAATTTTTCTGAGAATTGCTGGCGAGCGTGCATACAACCCCACTGGTCATTGATACCGTAGTCAGAGCAAGCCATGTAGAAAGTACCTTTAGCAAGGTCAACATCTGCACGGGAAGCGGCAGTACCGTTACCCATACCTGCAGCCATCAAGTAGCGAGTGCCACCGTATGCATGAATATAAGTGTTTTCATAAGGAACGCCCCAGATAATTTCATTTTCACCTGCAGCAGAACCACCAGGCATATATCTGTCGTTGTTAGCAGAGAACAATGCATGATAATGGTTAGCAAGACCAGAGCCCTTGAAACCAGACCCCTTGTGATTAGCGATAATTTCGTTACACAAAGCCAAGCAGTCAGCATAACCGTCAACAGCACCGTCTGTATAGACCTTAGCATTCAAATAAATCTTAGCAAGAAGCATTTTAACACCGTCAAGACCAACACGACCGTATTCTGGCTTTAGATTCTCAGGCCAGTTAGCGATAACATCCTTCAAATCAGCAACAATTTTGTTATAAAGGTCAATACGCTTGATAGGAGTTGGGTTAGTACCATATTCCACAGTTTCATCAACCCAACCGGCATTACCCCACATGTCAAGCACGTTATAGTAAGCCATCGCGCGAAGAGCACGAACCTCTCTCTGATACTGAGCAACGTTGTTAAGTTCAGTTTTAGAAGTAGTCAAATCAATGCCGGAAGCAGCAGTTTGACGCAAGAAGTCATTACAGATTGCGATGATAACATAAAGACGGGAATAGCAACCGTAAACAAGACCGTGACCTGAAGTCCAAGAACCTTTCACTATATTGTCAACACCGTCCTCAGTGTAAAGCCATGCACACTCATCTGTACATTTTTCATTGAGCATGAACATTGCACGCTGGTAGCAAGATTTACCGGGGTCCATACCGCCAAGGTCAGCAGAGCCTTCACCATTCTGACCAGAAACAGCATAAACAGAATAACATTTATTGAATACCTGAGGTAAATAAAGGTCAGGATTCTTCTCTACATCAGCCCAAGTAAAAGTAGTAGGGTTTTGGGGAGTCAAGTCAAGGTCACCAACACAAGCTGTTGAAACCAAGCCCATACCTACAACAAGAGCGGATGCGATTATTTTATTTATTGATTTCATAATTAGCATATTAATTAAAGGTTAGAAAGTTGCAACCAAGCCCAAAGTATAAGTAGTTGGACGTGGATAAACGTCGTTGTCAATACCACCGAATACTTCTGGGTCAAGACCATTATACTTAGTAATCACGAAAGGATTCTGAACGGCACCGTAAAGACGGAGACGAAGTTTCTCTTTGAAAAGATTTTCCCAAGTGTAGCCAAGAGTGATGTTGTCAACACGGAGGAAGTCGCCCTTACGCAAGTAGTAGTCACTCAAATAAAGGTTTTGGCCTGTTTCACCAGTGAAGTAAACGTCATTCTTAACCATGTTAGAAAGGTGAGTGTTTTGCCATGTTCTGTTAAGCACTGTTCTTTGAGAAAGTACGTTATTGTACACGTATGCACCGAAGTTAGCACGAAGAACAAAACCAAAATCCCAGTTCTTGAAGTTGAAAGTATTGCTCATTGACATAGTTACTTTCGGATCCTTTTGGTGACGGAAAACGCGGTCATTGTCGTCAATAGAACCGTTACCATCTTGGTCAACAAACTCGCCTTCAATAGGCTTGCCGTTAGCGTCATAAACTTGTTCGAACAAGTAGTAAGTGTAAGCAGGGAAACCTACCTTATGAGCTTGTACCTTATTGTTTGTACCACCAGAGATACCACCAACAGAAACGAATGAATTAGGGTCATCAGAGTTATTCAACTTAGTGATTTCATTCTTGTTCCAAGCGATATTGTAGTCGATAGTCCAAGTAAAGTTTTTATTAACAACTGGTTTAGCGTTTATAGCAAATTCAACACCGATATTCTTCATAGAACCAACGTTGATGTTCATTTCGTTAGTAGTAGCACTACCGATAGGAACAGTTACGTAGCAAAGCAAGTCCTTAGTATCACGTAGATACCATTCCAAAGAAGCGTTGATACGGTTGTTAAGGAATCCCAAGTCAAAGCCGACGTTATAAGTAGTAGTTTCCTCCCATTTGAGGTCTTTCTTGTAACCGCCAGGATAAAGAGTTGGGCTGTAAACGATTTCACCAGTTGTTGGGTTCATGATTGGATAGTATGAACCTTGAGTTGATTGGTTATAAGCAGCAAGGAATGGGAAGTAGTTGTCACCAAGGTCTTGTTGACCAGTGATACCCCAACCAGCACGCAACTTAAATTCGTTCATCACGTCAGTAGCATCCTTAAAGAAGTCCATATTGCTAATCTTCCAACCAAGAGCAACAGCAGGGAACAGACCCCAGCGAGTATCCTTATGGAAACGAGAAGAAGCATCATTACGAAGAGTAACAGTCAAAAGATATGTATCTTTGAAAGTATAGTTCAAGCGACCGAAGAATGAAAGAAGTTGCAACTCATTCATCCATGGAATAATCGGAGTATTATTATAGATAGTACCGATTTTCTTAGCAGATTCCTCATTTACAGTAAGAGTGTATTTGCCGTCAGCGAATGTAGGATCGTTGTAACCAACAGACATTATAACGCCATTGTCGTTCCAGCCACGGTTCTTGAAATTCTGCCAAGTATAACCAACAGTAACGTCCAAGTTAGAATCTATGGCATCAAATTGCTTCTTATAGTTCAAATAGAAGTCAAGCAAAGTGTTTTGCTTCAACTGCCAAGTGAAAGTAGAAACAGAAGCACCATTACGGTCATAGTTTTTCCATGCAGTTGGGCTGTTTTCCGCAATAGTGTTATGCTCTTTAGTACGAGACCAGTCATAACCAAGGTTCAAGTTAGCATGCAATTCCGGAAGGAAGTGGAAAGAATAATCAAGTTGCAAGTTACCGTTAGAACGGAGAACGTCTGCATAATTGTCGCGGTCGTTCAAGATAGCAACTGGGTTTTCAGTAGCGTTGATATTCAACTTAGCACCGTTAGTCCAAATGAAATAGCCGTTATAAATACTCTTGCAAGGAACTGAAGCGTCAGAAGTTGGATAATCAGCATAAACAGTTTGAGTAGGGTCAGCAGCGATAGCAGCACCAACAGCGCCACCAGCGTTAACGAATTGGTTACGGAAATAGTAACCCTTTGCATTCAATTGAACGCTCAAGTGACCGTCAAAGAACTTCGGAGTCAAGTTAATACCAGCAGTCAAACGGTCCATGCTTGAGCCCTTGACAATACCATTGTTACGAGTGTAGTTCACAGAAACACGATAAGGAAGGATACCAACAGCACCACCAACGCTCAAGTTGTAGTCGTGAGAGATTGTAGTGCGAAGAACGTCCTTCTGCCAGTCATGGTTATCAGGGTAACTGCGATTAACACCATTTGGCTGATGATCTGGACGAGCAGCAGAAGTTCCACCTACAGGGCCAAAAGCCTTAACTGCATCGTGTTCAGCACCCCAATAGTTTGTGATAACGTTTCTGAACTCATTTGCAGAAAGTGTTTCCCAAGTTCTTCTTGCCTTATTAACATACATGTTTGCAGAGAAATTCACTTGAGGTTTTCCAGACTTACCTTTCTTAGTTGTAATGATGATAACACCGTTAGATGCACGAGAACCATAGATAGCAGTGGCAGAAGCATCTTTCAATACAGTCATTGATTCAACGTTGTCAGGGCTGACCATAGCCAATGGGTTTGACATACCCTGAACGCCTGTATTGTCGATAGGCACACCGTCAATAACGATTAGCGGGTCGTTGTTAGCGTTCAAAGAAGAACCACCACGAATACGGATTGTTGCACCTGCTTGTGGGTCACCACCGCCTGATGTAACAACAACACCCGGAGACTTACCTACCAACAAGTCCTGTGCTGATGTGGCAAGACCTGCGTCAATCTCGTCTGGTTTTACCATTGAAACGGAACCCGTAGCGTCCTCTTTCTTAACCGTACCATAACCAATGGCAACGACTTCTTCAAGCATCACTGCGTTTTCCTTCAAAGTAACTTTAATGCTTGTCTGACCATTGACTGCAACTTCTTTAGTATCGTATCCTATATACGAAACTTGAAGGACAGCGTCTGGAGAGACGTTAATAGAAAATTTACCGTCAAAGTCTGTTGCTTGTCCAACAACAGTTCCTTTGGCTAACACGTTGGCACCTATAATAGGCTCGCCTGTTTCATCAACTACTGTACCTTGTACAGTAATTGTTTGTGCGAATGCAGGTATCGCCGCTAACAATGCTACAAGGAATGTTATTAGCGTCCTACGATTCAGCTGAAAACAAAAACTCTTCATTAAGAATTGATTTTAGTTTTACATTGGTATTAATACTCACTAATTTTAATATCTCTCAAATACTGTCATTATTATGACTATAGCGCCAAACAATCAACCACCTTTTTTGCGGGTAGTTACGGAATCATAAGGGTATATTCAAACAACAACAATAGTTTTCTTTGCAAATCTAATATATTTTTTCGTAACAAACATACTTTTACTCCCAAATTTACCTCATAATCAAATATTTAACAATGGTTAAATTAAAAAAAATCAAACCTAACATCCAACATCTGACCAGTTTAACAACTAACCCTTGTTAAAATAGAGAATCTGTTTAAGTAATTTTGAATAAGTGTTCTCCTTTTTATCCACTTTATGTTAATCACTACACTACTGCTTTTCTTCGGTTTTAACAAAAAACGCCACACGCGAACCATAAAAAATGAGCCATTACTGTTCACTGCCATATATTGACGGCATTTATGTCTCAAACATGTCACTTTGCTTTAACTTCGATTATATCTGACAACCTTGTAGAAAACAATCGCGAAGAATGCTCCTTCTTTGTAATGCCTTTTAAACCCGTTCCAAAAGCGGCAAGCCGCACCGCGCTGCCAACCTCCAACTTGTGGTTCAAACTGTCAAGGGTCTTCATTAGTCTTTGCCTTTTATCATAGTTGTCAAAATCAGTAAACAGCGAATGCTGGGCGTTACGGCAACCAACAATTTTTGATACAGACAATCCAGCCCGCTTAAAGCCATACCTTTTCTTATATATAGCGTCAAGCACGGCATTAGCATATTTTAGGATAGTTGCTGTATCATTGACTGGCTCGGGCAACCTGACTCTTGCTGCATTGGCATACTGCGGCTCAGTTTCGCTAAAGCGGTTAGTTGCTATAAAAACTTCCAATTCAAGAGCATATCCAGACTGACTACGCAACCGCTCTGCAACTGTTGTTGCAAATGCAGCCATAGCCTGATGAAGCGTATCCAAATCATATACGCACTTATCAAATGAGCGGGATGAAGTTACAGACTTTCGTTCCACTGCTTCAACTTCATTAGGAATGCACGCAATGCCATTAAGTTCCCTCCAAGTTCTAACCCCTACAATAGAAAATACCGACGCTACCCTATCCTCTTTCATTCTTGCAAAATCCAAAGCAGTAGCAATCCCCATTCCTCTCAAACGCTTTGCATACCGTCTGCCAACGCCCCAAACATCTTCAATTGCTGTCAGAGAAAGAGCCTTCTCCGCCTTTTCGGGGCTATCAATAACACATGCCCCACGATAACCCTTTATCTTCTTTGCAAAACGCGCCGCTACCTTGGCAAGAGTCTTCGTTGGTGCAATACCTACAGAAACTGGAATACCTATATTTTTCTTTACCGTCTTCGAAACCTTTACGCCATAGTCATGCAAGTCAACAACATTCGCCGGCAAATGTATAAAAGCCTCATCAATAGAGTAAACCTCAATAGAATCAGCCATCGACCTAAGAGTTCCCATCACTCTTGCCGACATATCACCATATAAACGATGATTTCCGGAAAACACGGCAATACCATTTTTCTCAACAATATCACGAATCTTGAAATAAGGGTCTCCACGCTTTATGCCCAACGCCTTGGCCTCGTTCGACAAAGCAACGGCACAACCGTCGTTATTACTCAAGACAATGGTTGGAACCTCATGCAAATCAGGGCGGAACACCCTTTCACATGAAACAAAAAAATTATTGCAGTCAACAAGACCAATCATATTCTGCGTCGCCTGCGATTCGATTTTATGGTATATGTCACAATGCCCCAAACCATAAAATCATCATCTTCTGCAACCTCTATAGGCTGGTAGTTTCGGTTTGAAGGCATGAGAAGAAGCCTGCCGTCATCTGTAATCTGGATTCTTTTAAGCGTAAATTCACCATCAAGACAACAAACTGCCAAATCTCCATTTTCTGGCTGGATGGACTTGTCGATAACGAGCATATCTCCCTCTGTTATCCCCTCCTCCGACATAGAATCACCAACAACCCTACCATAAAAAGTTGATGCCGGATGGTCTATCAAATCGCGATTAAGATCTATCTTATCGTGAGTATAATCTTGAGCCGGACTCGGAAAACCGGCACGGATACCCTCATCTGCGTAGTAAAGAGGCAATTCAGACTCCAAATCGGCAGAATATATTTCTAACGAATGTTTAAAAGCCATATTTGTCTTTAAGAAAATTCAATGCAAAGATAAACATTAAAGGTGGCAAAAAGACAACCCTTCAAACTTAAAAAATACAAAATCACTCAAGCCACTTTCTCCATTGCTCACTATTGCCATAAAAAATATTAAGGTCAACTTCTCCCTTTATTCCATCGACCTCTCCCCAATGGCTATATTGCCAGATAGTCCAATCAATGCCCTCCGGCTTGGAGAAGGCACACAACCATAACGGATAATCATCAAAATTCCCCTTTATAAATTTGTTATAGCCATCTTTATTGGTATAGAACATTACCTTATAGTTATTTGCAATAAGTTCATCTACCATATCTCTCAATTCTCGAACTACCTTGCTCTTTATAAATACATACGGATTACCATGCTCCTCAACATCAATAACAAGAGGCATATCAAAATACTTGTCGCCAACAGCACTCATAAAATTATTCGCCTGCTCTATTCCGTCAACATCAAAACGGAAAAAATGATATGTACCGAGGAAGAACTTGTTTTCAAGAGCCAGAACGTAATTACGCTCAAATTTTGAATCCTTGAAGTTGGCTCCTTCTGTTGACTTTATAAAAACAAAATTGACGCCAGCATTTTTCACCTCTGCAAAGTCTATTTCACCATTATGCGAGGATATGTCGATTCCTGATAATTCGTAAAGGGAAGTGTCAACATCTGCGCCTTTCTGACGTGTGCGCTGATAAAGCCAATATAAAGCGAGGAGAAATAGCACCAATAAAAGTACTATCACTCCCGCCGCATATAATTTTTTCTTATTTTTTGTCTTTGTATTTTGCTTCTTAGCCATTATTCAACAAGGACATATCGATTGCCCTTTTTTACATAAACGAGTTTGTCTATCAAATATTGCTTTATTTTCTCGGCATTTTCTATGGAGAGGTACTCCATAACCGTTGGTTCAAAAACAATCTTGTCCTCTTCTACAATAGAAATTGTCATCAACGGAAATTCTATCATCTCCGCCAATTCTTTCTTCAATTTTTTAGGAGCATTGATAAAGTCAGCCATAACTGGCAATTTTATCACCTTTTCTAAAGGCAATTCTTTCCAATCTGCAGAATAAAATGCAAGAACAGCATCAGCCTGAGGAACTTCATACTTGCGAACTACCGCAATAACAGTGTCGCCATTCAGTTCTGTAAGCCTCATTTCTGTTGAAGAACTATCTGAAGTCTTAACCTTCAAATATTCCTCAGAGCACTCAAGCAACTGGGACTTGCCTCCCATCTTGTTCTGCACCTCCATCTTCTTTCCGGCTGCAAAATAATCAACCATATCCAATCTTGAATTTTTCTCAAGAGTTGGAAACAAAGGGATATTGTCGGAAGTAAACACGCTGGCAATACCGTCTGCATAAGCACTTGCCCATGCCAACATAACCAAAAATAAAGCAAATACCCGTTTCATAACTCTATCGTCTGCCTTTTTTATCCTTTTTAAACTTGGCGAACTTGTCGCCTTCATCATATCGCTTGCCTTTGCTGTTGCTTTTTCTGTTAGACGCCTTTGAATAGTCTCTCTTAGGGTCTGCAACCTCTGCATAAAGTCTTTTGCCAAAGAAACGCGCATTCTTCAACGCAGTAATAACCTTATTGCTTGAACCTTTTCTTACATCAAAAAGAGCATAGTTCTGGAGCAAATCAATGCGACCTATGTCAACACGTCCATCCATATTTTCATTGATAGTCTCAATAAGCCTTGCCGGCATAAAGCCATCTGCCTTACCTGCATTGACATAAATTCGCTCATACCCACGCTCTGCCTTTCGACTGTCCTTATCAGCGTCAGAACGGCGACGGCTTTCTGCCTTTCCGCTTCCCTTTTTGCTGTCCTTTCCGTCACGAGGCTTCTTCTCTACATAATCCTCAACCTCTGGAGCATCTTTGTAATAGTCAAGCAAACGGTTAAACTCCATAGAAACGATACGCTTCAAAAGGTCCTCGCCTGAAAGCCACTCAAGTTTACGCAAGATACCTGGAAGATATTTTGCTATCTCATCTTCATTAACCTCAACCTTCTCAATTCTGTCGGCAAGGTTATAAAGTTGCTTTTCTATAATATATTGAGGAGTCGGCACCATCTTACGCTCAAACTGCCTGCTGATACGCTTCTCAATATCACGGATTTTTGATTTCTCACGAGAGTGAACAATAGAAATAGAAACACCATTCTTACCAGCACGGCCAGTACGACCACTACGGTGAGTATATGTTGCAATATCATCAGGCAAACCGTAGTTGATAACGTGAGTAAGAGAATCAACGTCCAAACCACGAGCCGCAACGTCGGTAGCAACAAGCAACTGCAAAGTATGCTCACGGAATTTCTTCATTACCGTGTCACGCTGCTGCTGCGACAAATCGCCGTGCAATGAGTCAACATTATATCCGTCAACGATAAGATTATCTGCAATCTCCTGAGTTTCTCTTCTGGTACGGCAGAAAATGATTGCATAGATATTTGGATTAGAGTCGGCAATTCGCTTCAAAGCCAAATACTTATCCCTTGCATTTACCATATAATAGATATGGCGAACATTCTCCGCTCCCTCATTTCGTGTACCAACAACGAACTCTTCAGGATTGTGCATATAGTTCTTCGCAATCTTTGCAATCTCATTCGGCATAGTTGCTGAGAAAAGAAGCATCTTTCTATCTTCCGGAACGTTGTCAAGAATGCTGTTGATATCATCAACAAAACCCATATTAAGCATCTCATCAGCCTCATCAAGAATAACGGTGTGAACACCTGACAAGTCAACTGTTCCTCTATTAATCAAATCAATCAATCGGCCTGGAGTTGCAACAACAATATGAACGCCCTGACGAAGAGAGCGAATCTGACTTTCTATACTTGAACCGCCATAAACAGGCAACACTTTCAACCCGGCAACGTACTTTGAATAATCAGCCAAATCTCCACCAATCTGCAGGCACAATTCTCGCGTCGGCGACAATATCAATGCCTGTGGCTTACAATTAGGAATATCTATCCTTTGGATTACCGGCAATCCAAATGCTGCCGTTTTTCCCGTTCCAGTCTGTGCAAGTGCTACTACATCACCATCTTTGTGGAGCAAATGGGGGATTACCTTCTCTTGCACCGGCATAGGACTTTCAAAACCCATCTCACTAATTGCCCGCAATAAATCCTCGCGTACTCCTAATTCTTCAAATGTCATAAAATATATTTTAAATTTGTTTGGGACTCACCTCACGGCGTTCCTTATTATAATTTGCAAAGGTACGACAAATTTTCTATTATCACACTATTAAATACCCTTTTGCATGCAAAAAAGGACAAACCAATAATAACCGACGCGACTGCCTATACTGCGGCTTTACACTGCATATTTCAACAAAATATCTGAAACCTTATAATTTGAAAATGGGTTTATAAATGTTCTTGTTGGCTTAAATATGTCAAAAGCCCGCTAAACTGGAGGAAAATTTGCTCGAACGCCTAATTATCTTTGTGCCAAAACTTCAAAAATCGCAGTTAGGGAAATAATTATTATGATAATTTGTTTCGTTACATGGCTTATTCAAGCACTTAACGAAGAAGGTAAGATTAAATAAATAGTCTTTTGTTGTTTAAAAATTAAAGTTCCTTAAAATTTTGCTAACTTTGCAAAAACTTCAACATTGATTGCCTATATGGAATTTATCAACAACGTAAACAAGACTCTTAAAGACGATTTGCTCGATACTTTGCACTCTGGCTCAAAGGTCGCTATCGCTGCGTCTTGTTTTTCCATATATGCTTTTCAGGAACTTAAAGACCAGTTAAACGAAATTTCGGAATTACGTTTTATTTTCACTTCGCCCTCGTTCACTACGGAAAAACAGGAGAAGCAAAAACGCGAGTTTTATATTCCACGGCTTAACCGTGAACGCAACCTCT
>Ed_p2__coassemble_3378_pt1 | contig 5012 bp, 4 predicted proteins | sample Ed_p2__metabat2_low_PE_028 | metagenome-assembled genome bin Ed_p2
TGATCAAAAGCGGGAGCCAGGAAGTCAGTAATACAAAAATCACAAAATAATAATATACCTACCAGATGCAAAACAAAAACTGAATATTTACAAATAAATCCATACTTTTTAAACTTTTGAATATCTAAAAATTATTCAACAATATTCATCTTAAAATTTAAATTATGTTTAAAAACCTTGTTCGAATAGGCTTGTTAAGCACTGCAGCTCTAACAGCCTTCACCTCTTGCGAAAATCAAGAGTTTACAAATGAGAACGTTGATGCTAAGAGAGTAGAAGTACAAAAAATCTCTGCAGAATTAGCAAAAGTTCGTGACTACGTACCTTTGTATGCAGTTGTAGCACACAGAGGATCAACATTCTGGGTTCCTGAAGAAACTGAATCAGCATGGCGCTGGGCTCGTGAAATGGGTGTTGACTATCTTGAGTCAGACTTGCAATGCACTAAAGACGGCGTTGTACTTGCAAATCATGATGAAAACTTGAAAAGAACAACAAATATTGAAAATGTATTCTCTGAATATGTTCCTCAGACACGCGTTGCATTCTATGAATCATTAGGTTTTTCTCATGAAGATGCCGTAGAACAATATAACATTGACGTTGCAAACTTCAGACCATTCTACACACTTTCATATTACTACGAAGAACTTTTAATGCTTGACGCAGGTTCTTGGTTTAACGAAACAAGCATCGAACAAGCAAGAGAATCTTTCAAAGGAACTCAATTTGTTTCTGCTCTTCAAGACCAAATTGCATATGCTGAAGGTAAAATGCTAAAGAAAGATAGTGACGGAAAGCGTATCTTGACAAAACGTGTAAAACCTGAATTTCAAGGCATGACGCTGAAACAAATTCGCGAAGCAATCGCAGCAAAAGGCGAATACAATCCTAAATATATGGACTTCGTTGAATACGATTTTGCTAATTCATACGTAGCAGACCCTCAAGACACTGGTCACCGTCCTGGTATTTATATCGAATTTAAGGAATCTTGGTTGAACCCTGGAAACATGGAGCAACGCGTATATGATGTCCTTGATGAATGCGGTTGGAACATTATTACAAAACCTGCAACAGAAACTGCATTCTATAAAAATGGAAAAGTAAACATTGGTAATACAAACGGTAAGGTTATCCTTCAAACTTTCTCTTTCGACGCATTGGTTCGCGCTTCTAAGGTATTTAACGGAAAAGTTCCTATGTGCTATCTATTGTGGGAAGGCACACACGCAACAGACTTGACATATACAACTCCTGCTGGTTATGCAGACTTTATCAAGATGGCTCAAGACAACAAGGCGCACATTATTGGCCCGGCTATCGCTGGTGCACCAAACAACTATCCTGAAATGAATGAACCTTGGCAAGCATATATGATTCGCAAGTCTGGCATGATTAATCACCCATACTCTTTTGACTCTTACGCGCAAATGGCTAAATACATGGGTCTTTACAATTATGGTAACCCAACAGAATTCGATGACCTTCTCCGTATAGACATTCCTGCTACTTCTCATACAACTTTCTCAGGAACAACTTCACTCCCTGTATATATGGATGGCTTCTTCACAAACCGCTCAGAAATGTCTCTCCTTTACATGGTTGAAAACGGTTTCCGCGGTAATGCAAAGTTACCTAACCCATTCCACCCGGGCGAATACTTCGATAACTCCCAAGCACCAACAACTGTTCCAGACGCAGTTGAAACTTTAAAAAGACTTGGTTACTAATTTTATTAATTGAATATTAAATCTTAAGAATATTCTGATATGAAAAAATATATTTTAATGCCTGTTTTGGCATCTGTCGCAATGGTAGGTTTTGCACAAGATTTCGACACCGACCCTACTGTTCGTATTGATAATGAAAAAGAAGACCTTCACTTCACAGTTGGAGCACGCATGATGGCTGACGTTGCTTACTATCATTCAGATTTTACGCCAATGAAATCAGGTGCAGCTCTTACTGACGCTCGCCTTCGCGCTTCTTTGGAATATAAAGACTGGTACTTCTATGCTGACTTCGGTTTTGGTAAAGGTAAATTCTCTCAAAAAAACATTTTTGTTCAATACTCAAAGGAAGCAGAAGCAGGTAAACATTACGTAAAAGCAGGATACTATAACGACCCTGCCGGTTCAATGGCTCGGAACACATCTATTGGTAGTTACCACTTCATCTCTCGCCCAGGTTCTGCAATTGCACTCGGCGAAGGTCGCGAACTTGGTATCACTTACAAATTTGAAAACAAAAACTGGTACGCCGCACAAGGCATTTTTACTGAAGACAAATATAATTCGCAAGAAGCAGGCTTCAATGGCGTAACTGTCGCAGGCCGTTGGCTATGGCGTCCTATCAATGAAAACAACGAAACTTTCCACATCGGATTGAATGCACGCTACGCTAAACTTGGTGGCGGAGTTGTTGAAAAAAATGTATTGAAAAAAACTTTGTCTTTAGGTCAGTCTCTTGAAACATACGTTGATGATACTGAAAAATTTGTAAGTTGTGAAATTCCATGGGCCAAAAGCACTGCTGACTTAGGAGTTGAAGCTCTTTACAAAAATGACAAATTCTTTGCTCGTGGTGAATATATGTTCAAATACATTGCTAAAAAGCGTGACTCTGAAACATTATTCATCGCAGACCAAAACAATATTGACGCATGGGGAACTCTTGACGCATGGATTACAGCTAATCCTTTGAAGGACAATAAATTCCATGGCGGTTATGTTGAACTTGGTTACCTGTTGTTAGGAAAACCTTATTCTTACAATAATGCAGAGGGCATCCTTGGTGGTCTTAACGGTAAATCTCTTGAAATTGTTGCTCGATACAACTACACAGGCTTAAATAACTTGATTGACGGAGAATACTATTCTGCAGGTCGTGACCAATACTATCCAACTGGATATATGCAAGACTATCCTTTCAAGTCTGCTGCGATCTCAGGCGGTAACGTTCACTCTGCCACTATCGGTGTAAACTATGCTTTCAACAAGTTCTGTGCTGTTATGGTTAATTACACATACAACAAACTTGATCGAGACAGATACTCATACGACGACAACTTCCACTCTCTACAAGCAAGATTGATGTTCCAATTCTAATGAGAATAATTTCTCAAAATAATTAACAGAACTAAGGTGCGGCAAATTTTTAACTGTCGCACCTTTGTTTTTAATTCTCTATTAAAATTTATTACTGTCCGCTAAACATTTTTGAGCGATAAAAAAATTAGGGCTGATTCCATTTGTGAAGTGACCCCCAAAAGTTGGACAGGTTAAACACTATCCAGTTATTGAAAGAGTTCGGTATTGTACCGGACTCTTTCCTTTTAACCAGGATTTAATTCTTTTATTGTTATAGTAATCAATATATTCATCCAAAGCCGTTATAAAGGCTTCCGGCGAATCAAACTTTTCGGCATAAAGTAGTTCCGACTTCATGATTCCAAAGAAGTTTTCTGCCATAGCATTGTCAAGGCAATTACCCTTCCGCGACATACTTTGGATTATATGCCGTTGTTCAAGTCGTTGCCGGTAACCGAAGTGTTGATATTGCCAACCCTGATCAGAGTGGATGATCAACCCTTCAAGATTGTCATATTTGGAAAAAGCTTTGTCCAACATATCGTATACTTGCTCTAAATTGGGAGATTTAGAGATATTATAGGATATTATTTCGCCATTGAACATATCAAGTATTGGGGAGAGATAGAGCTTGGTGTTACCGATGTTTATCTGTGTTACATCCGTTGCCCATTTCTGATTAGGAGCTGAAGCTACAAAATCTCTATTTATAATTTTCGGGGCAATCTTGCCAATTTCACCTTTATAAGACCGATAGCGAACCTTGCGTATCTGACTTTTAAGACACATATTTATCATCAAACGCTGCACTGTCTTATGATTGATTCTAAATCCACGATTACGCATCTCAGCGGTAATGCGACGATAGCCATAACGACCCTTGTCTCATGAAAAATAGATTTGATTGTCTCATTTTCCAATGCATATTTATCATTGGTTTTTAAGCGTTTGAGATGATAGTAAAATACAGAACGAGCCATCTTCCTTAACTCACGTAATAAGTCAAGAGGGAATTCAGACCTTAGTTCGTTGATGGCTTCTGCCCACTGCGACGTGCTTGGGCTTTCTGTTCCTCGACTAAGGTCTGCACTTTTTTTAGCAGTGCATTTTCGGCTCTCAGACGCAGATTTTCCGCCTGAAGCTTTTCCAGTTCTGTCTGAGGTTCTTTCTTCTTTGGTCTTGCCATGGAATGGTCTTTGGGGGGTCGGCCTCGCTTCTTAGATTCATATAGAGATCTATAACCTTGCGTTCTAACCTTTATCAATAAACGTTTAAATACCGATGGACTTATGTCGTAGTCGGTATAAATACTCCGCAAAGATACTCCTTTTTCTTCATGAAGGCGAATTAACCGTTCCTTTTCCTCCGGAGAAAGATAATTATTTTTCTTTCTGCATAATCCTTCCTCACCATATTTTTTGTAACGATCATAAAGCACCGAAAGGTATGGGACTCCTAATCTACATTGCTTCGCCACTCGTTTGATTGGCTCTCCCGCAATCAAACGTTGAATAATTTGTAGTTTTTCGTTTGATGAACGCTTCATAATTAAACTGCACTCCAAAAGTTTTGTGTCTAACTTTTGGGGTGCAGTTCATTGCAGGATTCAGCCCTAAATGGTTATTTTGGTGTCGCCAAACAATCCATGAATAACCATGAGTAAAAGTACAAATTTCCTCGGACAGCCGACGCAATGGCACTGAAGAGTGGATAAAGCGGCTTAGAATCATTGATTCCACTACTATCACGCTGTTCTCCAATGCTATTTTCAAGGGAGTTGGCAGGCACCCCAAGACCGGAAAGAAGAAAGGCGGCATCAAGGTACACTCGGTAATACACGCCAATGAGGGTGTTCCCTGCGATGTGCAGTTCACTTCGGCGGCAACTAACGACTCATTCATGCTTGCTCCGAGTCATTAC